>Ga0160422_10000542_pt1 | contig 22992 bp, 24 predicted proteins | sample Fk160mmetaG_FD_108192 | JGI IMG/M metagenome (GOLD analysis project Ga0160422, IMG submission 108192) | Marine microbial communities from the Central Pacific Ocean - Fk160115 60m metaG | ecosystem: Environmental > Aquatic > Marine > Oceanic > Photic zone | place: The Central Pacific Ocean...
TCCCAGGTTGTTGTACCAGCTACATATCGTCTATAGTTAATAACACCAACGCCTGACTCACTGTAAGAACCTTTTAGAATTAATGAACCAAACAATGAACTTGAAGAGTTAACCTCTATGACGCCTGTGTTTGTTAGAGTAGTACTATTACTTGAAAATACCATATCCTGACCAGCAAATACAGTAATCGTACCACCACTATTAGTAAAACTACCAGCAGTTTGGGTGTACGTACCACCACTTTTAATATTTAAAACAGAACCTGAACCAATAGAAGATGAGGTGGCTACAGTCAATGAAGCCTGAACATCTAGTCTACCACCAGCACTTACAGTCAATGAGTTACAAGAACGAGTATCATCAACGTCATTATTGTGGGCAATAATTATATCATCAGTAGATGCAGGAACAGAGCCACTTTCCCAAGTAGCATCTAAATCCCAATCTCCATTTTGTGTGGTAGATATCGGCCCATTAACCTTCAAAACTATATCATCTATAGCTATTTCGTCTCTACTTCCTGATCCAGAGACGTCATCAGATGACCATCTCAAGAAAAAACTCGCACCATCTGCAATGTTCAATCCATAGATGGTGGCTGATTTATCAGCAGAAGCCCATGAAGGTGAACCGTCTTTAGCTGCCGTAGTTGTTGTATTTAATGATGCAACATTTGTGTATGAAGAATTGTCTGAGCTATAGCTGAAGTTGGCAGAAGAAGCTCTATCTTCATTATTTAGAATCCAAACTTCATAATCTATAGAAAATCTTGTAACTGTTACTCCGGTATTATTTGTAATTTTTAGAGTAATTGAACCAGGTGTATAGTCAGAACCAGTACCTTGCCAACCTAATGCAACATCAGAAACCCCGCCAACTTGAAAAGCGTATAAACCACCAGATGTTACATTACCTGCAGAGGCACCTCTTCCATAATCACCTCCGTTAGATGTTGCATCAAAAGCAACATTTCCAGAGCTCATACCAGCAACTGCCCAGGCGTTACTATCTAAATCCCCTGTTGCTGGGGTTGGAACAATATCAGAAGCATCGTACTGCCCATTATTTACACCACTTACAGTAGAGTCAAAATTTATAGTAAAGTTTGTATTTGCATCTGTTATGTCTAACTGCGCATTAGCAGAAAAAACAAAAGATATACAAAATACTAAAAGTAATATTTTTTTCATATTCGTTTATTTAAATACGTTTGAATCTGTAAATATAAAAAAAATGTTAACAACTTCCTTTGATTAGAGGATTTAAATATGAAATATATGAGATATTAGTATGTTGGTCATTAATGTTAATAACTAAACAGATTTATCTGGTAAAAATCAATTCTTTCTCTGATGATAAATCTTCATTATAAATGTATCCGTCAAAATTAAATGACTTTAAATCACTTATATCAGAAATATTATTGTCGATAATGAATCTGGTCATCATTCCCCTTGCTTTTTTAGAGAAGATGGCTATTGTTTTGTAGATACCGTTTTTAAACTGCTTGAAGTTGGCTGAGTAGACATTTGTCTTAACTACTTTTGAATCTATTGCTTTAAAATATTCATTGCTAGCAAGATTTAAAACAGGCTCATTATCAGATAATTCTGAATTAAGTTGATTTGTAATCTTTTCCCTCCAATATTCATACAAATTCTTATTGTTATCAAAAGTTAGCTTTGTGCCCATTTCTAACCTGTAGGGCTGAATCAAATCAAGTGGCTTAACAAGACCATAAAGCCCTGAAATAATTCTAACAGAATTTTGCATGAAATCAATGTTGCTCGTATCAATAGAATAAGCATCTAAACCCCTATAAACATCTCCACTAAACGCATATACTGCCTGTCTTGCATTTTTAACGGTAAATGGTAATGACCAATCATGATTTCTTTCATAGTTCAAATCAGCAATTTTACTAGAAATACCCATTAGATTAGAAAGGTCTTTTGGGCTTTTTCTTTTTAAGATGGAGTTTAGATATTCTGCCTCTTTTTCAAAACATAAAGAGGTGTTTTTGTCAGTTGGTAACTGAGATTTAAAGTCTAAAGACTTAGCTGGGGATAATAATACTTTCATTTCAAAAATTACCTAAATAAATATAATTAACAAATTTTATTAAATCAAGAAAATCAAGGAATATGCCAAATTATTTGGCAACATAATTTTCCCATTTTTCAATACAACTTTGAAAATCTTTTGGAAGATCCGAATCAAATTGCATTAATTTGCCGCTTTTTGGATGAGTAAAACCCAAAGTCTTAGCATGCAAGGCTTGCCGAGGAAGTATTTTAAAACAGTTTTCAACAAATTGCTTGTACTTGGTGAAAGTAGTTCCCTTAAGTATTGAATTACCACCATATCTCTCATCGTTGAATAAAGTATGACCAATATACTTCATATGAACCCTGATTTGGTGAGTCCTACCAGTTTCAAGAAAACACTTTACTAATGTAACATAATTCAAACGACTTAATACTTCATAATTGGTAATGGCCCTTTTTCCATATTCAATTTTATCATCATCTAAAACTATATTCTGAAGTCTATTTTTTGGATTTCTACCTATATAATTATCAATTTTACCACAATCATCTTTCACATTACCCCATACCAATGCATTATATTCCCTTTTGGATGTCTTTTGCGCAAATTGATTTGATAAATGAACCATTGATTCATCATTTTTTGCTATGACCAACAAACCGCTTGTATCTTTATCTAGCCTGTGAACTAATCCAGGTCTGTTGGACGAATTTTTAGGTAGATTTTCAAAATGATAAATTAGGGCGTTTATTAATGTTCCTGAGTAATTTCCATGACCAGGATGAACAACCATACCAGCAGGTTTATTAACAACAACTAAATCATCATCTTCATAAACTACATCCAAATCAATGTTTTCTGCTACTAATAAATTTTCGTGTGGAGGATATTCAAATAAGACTTTTATGTTGTCCAAGGGCTTGACCTTGTAATTAGATTTAACTGCAAAACCGTTAACATTAATACTACCATTTTTTGCTGCTGCTTGAATTTTAGTTCTTGTTGCATTTTCAACAAAATTCATTAAGTATTTATCAATTCTTAATGGAGTCTGACCTTTGTCAACTTGAAATGAAAAATGCTCAAATAATGAATTACTGTTTCCCATTTCCTAATTTAAAATCTATAACTGAAGTTCTCTTAAGTAAATCACCTTCTTTCAACTCATTTCCTTCACTAGAAATTGAGATTACCTCATCCCTTGCTATATCATCAACATATTCAATTTCTCCAAAAATAAATCCCAGTGATTCAATAGTTTTCTTAGCCTGTCGTACAGTTATTCTTGTAATTTTAGGAATTTCTATCATTTCAAAATCAGAAGCATTTAATGTGAGATATATTTTTCTTCCTCGCTTCACCTTTGAGTTCGATTTTGGAAGTTGGTCTAATACCGAATTAATTTTAAACTCAGGATTGTAGTTTCCTGAGTCAGAAATAATATATTGTAAGTCTAATTCATTTAATTGTGAATCAAATTCTTGAATGTTTTTTCCAACTAGATCTGGCACCACAATAAAATCTCCATGACGAGTATTTAATCTAAGAAAAAGAACCAATATCAAGAAAAGAAGTATTGAAACTATGATTATTCTAAATAAAGTTTTGAAGAATGATTTACTAAATAAATATTTAAGAACTGGCATATCAAAAATTGAAATACAAAATTAATTAATTTAAAATAACTTTAATTAGCTACTTTTGAATTGATGAATGAAAATAACTTGAAAAATATTGGAATTATAATGGGAGGTTATTCCCATGAGTATGAAATTTCTATAAAAAGTGGTATGGTTGTTTACAAAACTCTCAAAGAACATTATAACTGTTATAGAATACTGATTAATGAAAGAAGCTGGAGTTTAATTGACGAAAAAGACGATTTAAATAAAATTGATGCTGAGTCATTCCAAGTCATTAATTATCCTAATCTGATTTTTGATTGTATTTTCAATGCAATTCACGGAACTCCAGGTGAAGATGGTAAAATCCAAAAATATTTTACTTCTAAAAAAATCCCAATTACCGGTTCTGATTCGCTTCAATCTGAATTAACATTTGATAAAGTGAAATGTTTAAACTTTTTATCCTCAAAAGGAATTAAAGTTGCGCCGTCTTTGTCATTGTTAAAAAAAAATAAAGTTGACTTTAATGAAATAGAAAGAAAAGTTGGTTTTCCTTGTTTTGTAAAAGCGAGTAATTCCGGAAGTAGTTTTGGAGTATATAAAGTTTTCAATAGGGATGAAATGACAAGTTGTTTAGATTTAGCATTTGAAGTTGATGATAAAGTTTTGGTTGAGTCATACATTGATGGAAGAGAATTTTCCATAGGTGTTATATGTTTTAACGGCGAAAATAAGGTATTACCAATAACAGAAATAATAACTTCAAATGATTTTTTTGATTACGAAGCTAAATATGAAGGAAAAGCTAAAGAAATTACACCTGCAAAAATATCAATTGAATTAGAATCAAGGCTAAAATTACTTTCAAAAGATATTTATAATTTATTGGATTTAAAAGGATTATCAAGAAGTGAATTTATTGTCAATAGCAATGGTATATATTTTCTAGAAACCAATACAGTTCCTGGACTTTCATCAGAAAGTATTTTACCACAACAGTTAAAATGTGCACATATTGATTTAAAAGATTTATTTATAAATATCATAGAGGAAGCAATTAATTAAATTAATTTTGAATTATGAAAATAGCTGTTTTTCCCGGATCATTTGACCCCTTGACATTAGGTCATTGTGAAATTATCGAAAAAGCGATACAAGTTTTTGATCAAGTTATTATTTCTGTCGGAAATAATTCTGAAAAAAAGTATATGTTTTCCCTTGACCAAAGATTAAATTTCATTTATTCTCAATTTAAAAACAACTCTCAAATTTTAGTTGAAAAATACGATGGTTTGACAGCAGAGTTTTGTAAAACAAAAAATATTAAACATATAGTCAGAGGACTTAGAAATTCAGTTGACTTTGAATTTGAAAAAGAAATTGCCCTATTTAATAATAGTTTAGAAGAAATTGAAACAATCTTTTTCTTGACTTCACCAGAAAATTCGTTTATATCCTCAACGATGGTCAGAGAAGTAATCCTAAACGGCGGTGACTATAAAAAATTTGTTCCAGAGTCTGTTTCAGCCTAACTCAAAAGTACTCTAATATTTGCATAACTTTTAGGTAAGACTAACTTCAAATTTTCAATACCTATCCACTCCACTCTGGTTATACCTTCCTTTTTTTGTGGTTTGAATTTTCCTTTATAATCTGAATACATTTCAAACCAATATGTTGATTTTAAATAATGATTACCACCCCTTTTAAATATATGATAAGTTTTTTCCAAGGGTTTGACAATAGATAAATTTTTTATTCCAGTTTCCTCATTAACTTCCCTGAGAGCTGTTTGAGAAATATTTTCATTTTTTTCGACTTTTCCCTTAGGTAAGTCCCATTTTTTATTTCTGTAAATAAATAGAATTTCTGAATTTTGATTAATTACTTTACCTCCAGCAGCAGTTATTTCAGGAAATTTATTTTTAAACGCTGATATAACCGATATTTCATTTTCGGAAAAAATTCCAATAGATATTATATTCTTTTTATTTAGTAGCTTGATAATGTCTATATTTTCAAATAACTCTAAATCAATTATAAGGCTATTGTTTAAGTCAGTTTTATTGTCTGAAACAATAATCGATTTCTCTTTATAAAAAATTTGCAACATTTAAAATAAATACAAATCTAAATTAATATTTTTGTTGTAGAATTATGGATAAACTAGATCAAAATAATTTCAAGAAACAAACAGCTGAAATTTTATTAAAACTTGAGGCCATAAAACTTAGACCAAACAATCCTTTTTCCTGGACATCAGGATGGAAATCACCTATTTATTGTGATAACAGAATTATACTATCAGATAATAATTCAAGAAATATTATTGCTGATAACTTTGTTAAAATAATTAAAGATAAGTACAAAGATACTGAAGTGATAGCGGGAGTTGCAACCGGAGCAATTGGAATTGGAATATTAGTTGCACAAAAACTTAATTTGCCTTTTATTTATGTTAGACCTGAAGCAAAAAAACATGGTAGAAAAAATCAGATTGAGGGAAAGGTTTTACAAAACCAGAAAGTTATCGTTATTGAAGATCTGATAAGCACCGGTATGAGTTCATTAAAAGCTGTAAAAGCATTAAAAGATTCTGGTTTAAATGTGTTAGGTATGATTGCAATATTCACATACGGTTTTGAAATTTCTAAAATAAATTTTACAAATGATAAGGTTATTTTAGATACACTTTGTGACTATTCCATATTATTGAAAAAAGCAGTTGAAACTGACTACATTTCTGAAGAAAATCTTGTAACACTATCAGCTTGGAATAGAGATCCTGAAAACTGGAGTTAAATTATCAATTTAATTTCATTCTCAGAATATTTGCACAATTGATTGTTTGATTCTCTTATTGTAATCTCACCATTTTTACCCACGTCAATTATTTCTCCTTGTAATTTACTCCTACCATTAGACGAAAAATTAGAAGTTACATTTTTTCTGTAAAGTAGACTATTGTAATGATTTATCAGTTCGTGCTCAGCGAATTTGAATTTTTCAAAGTTTTTTATCAATATTTTTTGTAATTCATATGCTATTGTTTCAATACAATTTAATTTTCCGGTTTCATTAAAAATTGAGGTTGCATTAGGTAGATTTTCAAATTCACTTTGATTAATATTTATCCCTATTCCCAATACTGAATAATTAATATTGTTTCCTCTAATATTGTTTTCAATTAGAATTCCGGAGATTTTTTTATTTCCTGTCATAATGTCATTAGGCCATTTGATTGTCAGGTCATATAAATTATATTTTTTTAGTGTCTCATGGACGGAAATTGAGCTTATCACATTAAGTATAAATTTTTTATCTAAATCAAAGTTTTTGAAAGTTTTATAAATGCTAAACGAAAGGTTTAAAGAAGGTTTATTTATCCAAATATTTCTGTTTCTTCCCCTGCCTCTAGTTTGGTGTTTTGATATTACAACTGTAAGGTCATCCAAACTTTCCTTATTTAAAAGTTTTTTTAAATAGGAATTTGTTGAATCTATGGCATCAAGTTTGATAAATTTCATTCATATAAATTAAAAAAAATAATAAATTTGTACAAGTTCAAAAATACTTAATGGCAGGCAAAATTAAATTTAAAAAACTAATCAGATTAATAATTGATGGTATCGAAGATGTGAAGGGAAATGAAATTAGTTTGTTAGATTTGAGAAAACTTGAAAACAGAGTAAGTGATTATTTTATTATTTGTGACGGAAACTCTAATATTCAAGTTAATGCAATAATTAACTCAATTACAAAAAAAGTAAGCAAAGAGTTACGTGATAAACCATGGGGTGTTGAGGGTTCAGAAAATGCTGAATGGGTACTACTTGATTATGTAGACGTGGTGGTTCATGTATTTCAAAAAGAAAAAAGAGAGTTTTACGATTTAGAGGGATTGTGGGGAGATGCAAATAAAATAGAATTAAATTAAATTAATGAAAAATCAAAAAAAACAACAGAAAAAACCTCAGTTTAACGGATATTGGATGTTTGGTTCGATTATAATTGGCTTTTTATTACTAAATGTATTTTCTGGTGGCGGAAATCAAAATTCGAGCATAACAACCACATCCAAATTTTTTGAGTATGCCTCAAATGGTGATATTGAAAAAATTGAAATAATTAATAAACGTGAAGTTTATGTTTACTTGACTCGTGACGCAGAACTAAAAGACGAACATAAAAATTCTTCTAATAAATCTCTATTATCAATCTCAACTAAAAAACCGAATTACAGATTTGAATTTGGAGACTTACAAAACTTTGAAAATAAACTCTCTGAAGTTAATAAGAAATACAATCAAAATATAGAAGTAAATTACAAAACTGAACAAAATATTTGGGGTGATATATTTATTTCAATGCTGCCTTTCATTATAATCATAGCAATATGGATTTTTATTATGAGAAGAATGTCCTCAGGCGCTGGAGGCGCTGGAGGTCAAATATTTAATATTGGTAAATCCAAGGCAAAATTATTTGATGCCAACTCCCAGGTTAAAGTAACTTTTAAAGATGTAGCTGGTCTTGAAGGTGCCAAAGAGGAAGTACAAGAAATTGTTGATTTTCTTAAAAATCCAAAAAAATATACTACACTTGGAGGAAAAATTCCTAAAGGAGCCCTGTTGATTGGTTCTCCAGGTACTGGAAAAACACTTCTTGCTAAGGCAGTTGCTGGTGAGGCTAAGGTGCCTTTTTTCTCTCTCTCTGGTTCTGATTTTGTTGAAATGTTTGTGGGAGTTGGTGCTTCAAGAGTTAGAGATTTATTTAAACGAGCAAAAGAGAAATCTCCCGCCATCATATTCATTGACGAAATTGATGCAATAGGAAGAGCTAGAGGTAAAAGTAACTTTACTGGTTCCAATGATGAAAGGGAGAATACATTAAATCAGCTATTAACGGAAATGGATGGTTTTGGTACAAATACAAATGTGATTGTTTTGGCTGCCACTAATCGCGCTGATGTTTTAGATAAAGCTCTAATGAGAGCAGGAAGGTTTGATAGACAAATTTACGTAGATCTACCAGATGTTAGAGAAAGAAAGAAAATTTTTGAAGTTCATTTAAGACCCTTAAAAAAATCTTCTTCAGTTGATGTTGATTTTTTGTCAAAACAAACTCCGGGATTCTCTGGAGCTGATATTGCAAATGTTTGCAATGAAGCTGCTCTAATTGCTGCAAGAAAAAATAAAAAATCAGTTGGAAAACAAGATTTTCTTGATGCAGTGGACAGAATTGTTGGAGGTCTAGAGAAAAAAAATAAAATCATCACAGAGGATGAGAAAAGAGCAGTAGCTTATCATGAAGCAGGGCATGCGACTGTAAGTTGGATGCTTGAACATGCTGCTCCATTAGTTAAGGTTACAATTGTCCCAAGAGGAAGATCGTTAGGAGCTGCGTGGTATCTTCCTGAGGAAAGGCTAATTGTTAGACCTGAACAAATGTTAGATGAAATGTGTGCAGCATTGGGAGGTAGGGCAGCCGAGAAAGTTATATTTAATAAGATTTCAACAGGAGCTCTAAGCGATCTTGAGAAAGTTACAAAACAAGCAAGAGCTATGGTTACAGTTTATGGTTTAAATGATAAAGTTGGAAATTTAACGTACTATGACTCATCAAACGGAAATGAATACGGATTTACAAAACCTTACAGTGAACAAACCGCTGAAACAATTGATAAAGAAATTTCAGCAATTATCGAAAAGCAGTATCAAAGAGCAATTTCCATTCTGAAAAAGAACAAGAAGAAGTTAATTGAACTCGCTGAGGTTTTACTCACAAAAGAGGTTATTTTTAAAGATAATCTTGAAGAAATATTTGGTAAAAGGCCTTTCGATAAAGAAGAGCCAAAAGAATCTAAGTCTAAATAAATATTATTTATTGTTTTAGGTAGTGAAAATTAACCGCGTTTCGTTAACTTTAAGAAACCAATTTTGCCTAAAATAAATTTTATAAAAATTGAATTTTTTTAATAAGTTTTTTAGTAAATCTTCTTCAAAAGAAGACCCAAAAGTTCCCGAAAGTAAATTCCTTCCTAAAAAAAAAGCTGTAATTGAAGAAAGATTCATTTTAAAATTTATTGAAAATGGTGGTAAATTTCTTTATTGTGAGGATTTAGGTGAAGTTCAAGAAAATTTTGATTTAATTTTAGCTGAAAATAAATGGGTTAGTGAGGATGTTTTAATGATTAATTCCAAACTAAAAAAAGAATTTAATTTAAATAATAATTTTAGCTCAAGTTTAGAAGAGACAAAGTGCTTTGTAACTGATTGTGAAAACTTAATAGCCATTGACGGTTCAATTTTAATTTCTTCAAATCAAATTAATGAGAAAAAACTAAAAGAATTTCCTGACAGCTTAATAATATTGTCAGATACAATGAAGTTAAAAAACACTATAAGTGAAGGTCTTTCAGAAATAAAATCTAAAAGTAAAAATATTCCAACTAATATTACTACCATAAAAAATTTTAATGTGATTAAAGCAGATAAAGATTTTTTAAGATATGGAACTTCTTCAAAAAACTTATATTTGATCCTTTTAGAAAAAGGATTTGAATAGTTTTGAAAGAATCAAATAAAAGAATAATTAGTGGGTTAGTTTTTGGAGGATTATTTATATCATCACTATACACGCATGTTTCTTTTGCTCTTTTAACATTCATATTTGGAATTATTTCAACAAATGAATTTAATAAACTTACAAATCAAAAGGGTATTGGTTATTATATAGCTTTTTCTATAATTTATATTTATTTTGCTCTAACTGAGTATCTTTTAAATATCAATAATCAGCCAAATTCATGGTTTAATGACTTAAAAGATACTTTATTAATTTTTAGCATATTTGTTTCATTATTCTTGTTAAGAGATTTGTTTTCAACCAAAAATTTAACAAGTGTATTAGTAAAAAAATATTTTCGTTTTATATTTTATGTGACTTCTTCTTTCGTTTTCATTTATCTGATAGCTAATTTTAATGGATATTATGACGCCTCAATAATATTGGGTTGTTTTATTTTAATTTGGGTGAATGATAGCTTTGCATACATAGTTGGTAAAAAATTTGGTAAGCAAAAACTATTTTATAGTATTTCGCCTCATAAAACTGTTGAGGGATTTCTAGGAGGTTTGCTTTTTTGTTGTATTTCAGCATCGCTTGTTTCAAGATATATTGACGATAGTATTAGTACTCCAAACTGGCTGACAATGGCAATCATTGTAAGTGTTTTTGGTACACTTGGGGATCTAATTGAATCAAAATTTAAAAGGGAATCAAATGTAAAAGACAGTGGTAAAATTATGCCAGGTCATGGCGGTATTTTAGATAGACTAGATAGTATTATATTTGCAAGTCCATACATATATCTATTTTTAAAATTAATCTAATATGTTTCACAAAGAAGGATTTAATATTATTTTAAGTGCATTTGTAATTGTATCTGCATTAATAATTTCTGTTGAATATTTTGAAGTAAAATTTGCATTAACAATCAAAGTTTTTTTAATTGTAATATTAGTTTTAATACTACAATTCTTTAGAAATCCTAAAATCAATATTAACAGTAACGAAAATCATATATTATCGCCAGTAGACGGAAAGGTTGTAATAATTGAAGAAGTTTATGAGCCTGAATTTTTTAAAGATAAAAGACTACAAGTTAGTATTTTTATGTCTCCAATTAATGTACACGTTACCAGATATCCGATGGATGGTAATATAATATTCTCTAAATATCATCCAGGTGCTTATTTGGTAGCTTGGCATCCAAAATCAAGCACAAAAAATGAAAGAACTACAATCGTAATTGAAAATAATAATTTTGGTAAGGTATTATACAGACAAATTGCAGGAGCACTTGCTAGAAGAATTGTTAACTATGCAAAAGTTGGTGATTTAGCTGAGCAAGGAAAAGATGCAGGTTTTATAAAATTTGGCTCTAGAGTAGACCTGTTTTTACCAATAGACACAAAAGTAAACGTAAAACTAAATGAGGTTGTTAAAGGTGGAGTAACGGTAATTACATCAAAGAACTAATCCTAACCCTGTAATTTTTTTAGCCTTTCCTGCAACACAGTGATTTTTGAAATTGCATCGTTTTTCTTCTTAATCTCATTTCGAACTATTGAATCGGGGGCATTATCGGTAAAACTTTTATTTTCTAATTTAGAATTAACAGAATTTAAAAAACCTTTTTGATAATCTAAGTCTTCTTTAATTTTTTTAATCTCTTGTTCAAAGTCAATTTCTTTTTCAAAAGGCAAAGAGTAAATATTTGATTCAACCCTGAAAGAAAGAGCATCTTTTATTTCTGAATCCTCATACTTTATATCTTTAATATTGCATATTTTTTTAATTATTGAATTGTAATTTTTAGAAAAATTATCATTGTTTACAACACTAAGGTTAAGAGCATCTTTAAATGAAATTTGATATTTTTTTCTAATATTTCTGATACCAGAAATTATATTTTGGAGGAATTCAAAATCATTTATAATGTCAATGGATAACTTAGTATCAAATTCAGGCCATTTTGAAATAATAATTGCTTCTTCAGATTTTCTTTTTGCGATTAAATGCCATATTTCTTCTGTAATAAAAGGCATAAATGGATGTAAAATAATAAGATTATTTTCGAAAATTTTGATTAAATCACTATGGGTTTTTTCATCAATAGGCTGACCATATTGTGGCTTGATGATTTCTAGTAAAACGGAACAAAAGTCATCCCAAATCAGCTTGTAAATACACATAAGCGCGTCACTTATTCTAAATTTGCTAAAGTGATCATTAATTGTATTTAAAACAGAATTAAATTTTTGATTATACCAATCTATAGTAACCGAACAATAGTCAGGCTGATTAGTATCAACTACTTTCCATCCTTTGATAAGTTTTAATGAATTCCAAATTTTATTAGAAAACGATTTACCTTGTTCACATAAACTTTCGTCAAATAGTAGATCATTTCCAGCTGCAGAGCTTAGCATAAGTCCAACACGAACCCCGTCTGCACTGTAATTATCAATTAGCTTTAGTGCATCAGGAGAATTGCCTAATGATTTACTCATTTTTCTTCTTTGCTTATCTCTGACTATACCTGTAAAATAAACATTCTTAAAAGGTTTATCGTCTCTGAACTGATATCCAGCCATAATCATTCTAGAAACCCAGAAAAAGATTATATCTGGACCGGTAACTAAATCATTTGTAGGATAATAGTATTTAATCTCATCATTTTCCGGGTTATTTATTCCATCAAAAACACTTATTGGCCATAGCCATGAAGAAAACCAAGTATCCAAAACATCTTCATCTTGGGTTAAATCCGCCAGAGAAATTTTATTATTTTTAGTTTTCTTCCTAACCTTCTCTAGAGCTAAATCTATATTTTCAGCTACTACATAATCCTTATTTTCATTACCAAAATAAAAAACAGGAATTTGATGACCCCAGTATAACTGTCTTGAAATATTCCAGTCTCTTATATTTTCCATCCAATTTCTAAAAATATTTTCAAACTTTTTAGGAAAAAATTTGATATTGTTAGATTTTAAAACAGATTCAATAGCAGGGCTTGCAAGTTCTTCCATCTTTAAAAACCATTGGTGACTAAATTTAGGTTCAATTACAGAACCTGTTCTTTCGCTCACGCCAACATTATGAATTATATTTTCCTTTTTCACAAATAAACCCATTGAGTCCAATTCATCAATAATCTTTTCTCTTGCAATAAATCTATCCATTCCAGAATAATGAAGACAAATATCATTTAATGTAGCATCATCATTTAGTATGTCTATAAATTCTAAATTATATTTTTCACCCAATAATTTATCATTATGATCATGAGCGGGTGTTACTTTTAAACAACCGGTACCGTAATCAATATCAACATATTCGTCAGAAATTATTGGAATATGTCTGTTGACAATCGGTACAATCACACTACTTCCGATATAATCTTTATACCTTTTATCTTTGGGATTTACACATATTGCTGAATCACCTAAAATTGTCTCTGGCCTAGTTGTGGCAATTGTTAAATGATTCTCTGAGTCTATAATCTTATATTTAACATAATATAAAACATCATTTTTTTCAACGAAATTTACTTCTTCGTCAGACAAAGTGGTTTTGGCTTTGGGATCCCAATTAACCATTCTGTAACCTCTGTAAATCAATCCTTTATTATATAAATCAATAAATACTTTTAATACAGATTTATTCATTTTATCGTCAAGAGTAAATTTGGTTCTATTCCAATCACAAGAACAACCGATTTTCTTTAGTTGTTCTAAAATTTTATTACCAAATTCATTTTTCCATTCCCATGCATATTCCATAAACTCATCTCTTGAAATATCGTTTTTTTCAATCCCATTACTTTTTAATTTCTCTACCACCTTAGCTTCTGTTGCAATTGATGCGTGGTCAGTGCCAGGAACCCAACAAGCGTTTTTCCCCATCAATCTTGCTCTTCTGATTAAAATATCTTGAATGGTGTTATTAAGCATATGACCCATGTGCAAAACACCTGTAATATTGGGTGGAGGAATTACAATTGTATATGGTTCACGATTATCAGGCTTTGAAGAAAAATAATCATTATTAATCCAATAAGAATACCATTTATTCTCTATTTTTTGATGATTATATTTAGCTTGAATACTCATAAATAACTTTCACTTTACGAAAATACTCATATTTCTTAATCTGACTAATTATAATTATATTTATCTGGTTAAATTTTATTAAAAAAATTATGAAAAAATTATTCACACTAGTACTGATTTTTTTTATTAGCTTTTTAGGTTTTTCTCAAAATAAAAAAGCTGTTATCACCTTTGACAGAACAGTAATTGATTACGGTACAATTGATAAAGGTGCAAATGGAGTTAGAGATTTTACGTTTACAAATACTGGTGATGCACCACTAATTATTTCTAATGTTAAGTCAACATGCGGATGTACGATTCCCAAAAAACCTGAAAAACCAATTTTACCTGGTGAATCCGACAAAATTCAGGTTAAATACGATACAAAAAGAGTTGGTTTTATCAGAAAGTCAATAAGTGTTACTTCTAATGCATCTAATCCAAATGTTATTTTAAAGATTACAGGTCAAGTGATTGCTGATAATAAAAAAACCGGTCTTGAAAAAAAGAAAAAAAGTATTGTAGAAGACTATTAAAATTAAATTTTACACATGCTAACAATTTCAAATAAGGGGAAATTAATGCCAGAATCCCCTATAAGAAAGCTTGTTCCATTTGCAGAAAAGGCTAAGAAAAAAGGTATAAAAGTATTCCATTTAAATATCGGGCAACCTGATATAGAAACACCTCCAGCTGCAATTGAAGCCGTTAAAAATTCTAAAATTAAGGTTTTAGCTTATTCAAAATCAGAGGGTGACATCGGACTCAGAAATAAAATTTGTGATTATTATTCCAGACTTGACATTAAAATAAATAATTCAGAGGTTATAGTTACTAGTGGTGCAAGTGAAGCATTATTATTTACTCTAGGAAGTATTATGGATCCATCTGAAGAAATCATAATTCCTGAACCTTTTTATGCAAATTATAATGGTTTTTCGGTAGCAAATGGAGTTAATATAATACCTATATTTTCAAGCATTGAAAATAATTTCAAATTACCAAAAATTGAAGATTTTGAAAATCTAATTACAGAAAATACAAAGGGAATTTTAATATGTAATCCAAATAACCCAACAGGTTACGTATATTCTAGAGAGGAAATAAAAACACTTATTAAAATCGTAAAAAAACACAATTTATTTTTAATTGCTGATGAAGTTTATCGTGAGTTTACATATGAAAATACATGTCACACCTCAATTCTTGAATTTAGCGAAATTCAAAAAAATGCAATAGTTATAGACTCTGTTTCTAAAAGATACAGTATGTGTGGGGCAAGAATTGGATGTATAATTTCAAAAAATCCTGAATTTATTTCTACCGCAATGAAATTTGCTCAAGCAAGGCTTTCTCCCCCCACCCTGGCTCAGATTGCAAGTGCAGCAGCTATGGATGTAGGTGAAGAATACTTTGATTCAGTTATAAATGAATATAATGAAAGAAGAAAAACTTTGATTAAAGGTTTAAATGAAATACCAGGTGTAAAAGTTTCAATTCCAAAGGGTGCGTTCTACTGTGTAGTAGAATTACCTGTTAAAAATTCTGAAAATTTTGCAAAGTGGCTTTTGGAAGATTTTTCTTTAAATAACGAAACTATTATGGTTGCTCCTGCAGCTGGCTTTTATTCGTCCCAAAATATTGGTGAAAATCAGGTTAGAATTGCGTATGTTCTTAACCAAACTGATTTAAAAACCTGTATCAATATTCTAAATAACGGACTTAAGGAATATTTGAAAAATGATTAAAAAAAATGTATCACTAAAAAGGTATAATTCTTTCAATATTGAAGTTAATGCAAAAGAATTTGCAGAAATTAATTCAAAAGAAGAATTAATAGAAATAGCCAACAGAACAAAAAATAAGAAAGTGCTATTTCTGGGTGGTGGCAGTAATATTTTATTTACTAAAGATTTTGAAGGAATTGTAATTCATCTAAATATAAAAGGAATAACGTGCGAAAAAACAAATACCGATGAAACTGTGGTGCAAGCTAATGCGGGTGAAAATTGGAATAATTTTGTTAAATTTTGTTTAGAGAATAATTTAGGTGGAATTGAAAATTTATCTCTGATACCTGGTAATGTTGGTTCTGCACCCGTTCAAAATATCGGAGCCTATGGTGTAGAACTCAAAGATGTTTTTTTATCATGTGAAGTTTTTGATAAAAATGATTTTTCAATTAAAACATATAATTTGCAGGATTGTAAGTTTGAATACAGAAATTCAGTTTTTAAAGAAAATAAAAATTTAATTATTCTTTCCATCAGACTAAAACTAAAAAATCAGAATCATAAAATTAACTCCTCTTATGGAGGTATAAATGATGAATTAAAAAAATTAAATATTACAAAACCAACAATAAAAGATATTTCTAATATCGTTTGTAATATTAGAAAAAGAAAACTTCCAAATCCTAAAAAAATTGGAAATGCGGGTAGTTTTTTTAAAAATCCCATTGTAAAAAAAGATAAAATAGAATGGATCAAGAAATATTTTAATGATGTTCCCTCATATAAATTAGATGATGAAAATTATAAAATTCCTGCTGCATGGTTAATAGAAAAAGCAGGTTTAAAAGGAAAAGAATTTGACGGATTTGGAATACACAAATCACATCCTTTAGTTCTCGTTAATTATGGTGATGCTCAGGGTAAAGATATTTATAAACTTTCCCTTTCAATAAAGGAAATAATTTTTAAATTATTTAAAATAGAGTTAGAAACAGAAGTGAACATTATTTAATAAATTTGAACTAATATGATACCTACAATAGTTACAATTTTAGTGCTTGGATTATGTGTTTTGGGAATTAGTATAAAAATTTGGGCAAAAAAAGACGGAAAGTTTTCAGGAACTTGCGCAAGTCAAAATCCTTATTTAAATCAAGACGGAGAAAACTGTGGTTTTTGTGGTAAAAGTCCTGAGCAGTTCAAGGAATGTAGTGGGAAAAATTAGTAACATTTTAAAAAAACTAGGGCCAGGTCTATTATTTGCTGGTGCTGCTATAGGGGTCTCTCATCTAGTATTATCAACACAATCAGGTGCACAATTTGGCCTTGGTCTGGTTTGGGCATTGATAATAGCTAATTTTTTTAAATATCCGTTTTTTCAATATGGACCTCGTTATGCTTTAGCTACAGGTGAAAATATGCTTGTCGGATATAATAGATTAAGCAAATCTATACTATTAATATATTTTATAATCAGTTTAGGTACTATATTTTCAATACAAACTGCGGTTACAATAGTAACTGCTGGAATAGCAAACACCATCACTGGGAACATTATTAGCGTAAAGATTTGGACAGTAATAATCACTCTCTTTTGTGCCTTTCTGTTACTTTTTGGAAAGTACAAAGTATTGGACAAGATTATAAAATATTTGATGATAATTTTAGCTTTAAGCACCTTATTTGCTACCATAATGGCAGCAGAAAGATTTGAACAAGGACTTAATATCATACAAATATTTCCGCCTGAAGTACCAGTTTTATTTTTAATAATGTTTATGGGATGGATGCCTGCTCCTCTTGATGTTTCAGTATGGCAATCAATATGGTCTGTGGAAAAAAAGAAAACATTAAAAGATTATAGTTTAAAAAATTCAATATTTGATTTTAATGTTGGATATATAGGTACAGCCCTTTTGGGAATATGTTTTATTGCAATAGGTTATTTTGTAGTTTATGAAACTGAAATGTTAAATACTTTTCTTTTAGATCAAGGGGTTGAAAGTATTACGAGTAAAGACGTAAAAGCAGGAGCCTTTTCAAATTTATTAATAAAATCATATACTTCAGTTTTGGGAAGTTGGGCATATTACCTTATAGGTATTGCTGCTTTGTCAACTATGTTTAGCACAACTATTACAACTCTTGATGCTTCCCCACGAGCAATGTCAGAAACTACAAGATTACTTTTTAAAAACAATAAAAAATTTGATTATAAAATATGGCTTGCTTTACTATCGTTTGGTACGATTATCATTTTTTTTAATTTTTCTGATAAAATGAATTTACTAATCGAAATCGCAACTATATTATCATTTGTGACTGCTCCTTTTTATGCTATTATTAATTATCTACTAATTTCATCAAAACATACTCCAAAAGAATCTAGACCATCTTTAAAAATGCATATTTTAAGTGTTATAGGGATTATATATTTGATAGGTTTTTCAATATTCTTTTTGATTAAAGTTATTTAAGTTTATAATAATACTTACTATCTTTGTTTTCGTTAAATCTAATAGATAGTTTCTTGAATAAATTAACAGAAAATACGGAGCAAAAATTATTTCAAATTGATATTCCTGATACGGATACCGTAGTGAGAGAACAATCTGAGTGGTTCAAAGTAGATTTACCTAAAAAAATTATTAAGCATAGAAAAAAACCAGATTGGTTGAGGGTTAAGCTTCCCATTGGGCCAAAGTATACAAAACTTCGAAAACTGGTTGAAGAAAATAATCTGCATACAATATGCACATCTGGAAGTTGCCCTAACATGGGAGAGTGTTGGGGAGAAGGAACAGCAACTTTTATGATTCTCGGAAATATTTGTACTAGATCTTGTAAATTTTGTGGTGTCAAAACTGGAAAACCATTACCTGTTGATTGGGACGAAGCTGAAAAAGTTGCAAAGAGTATTAAAATAATGCAAATTAAACATGCTGTTCTTACCAGTGTTGATCGTGATGATTTGAGAGATGATATGGGGAGTAAATTTTGGGTCGAAACAATTAAAAAAATTAGAGAATTAAATCCTGGAATTACACTGGAGGCATTAATCCCAGATTTTCAAGGAATTCATGAACATATTGACAGACTTGTAAATATAAAACCAGAAGTAATTTCACATAATATTGAAACCACAAGAAGATTAACTAAAGAAGTTCGTGTTCAGGCAAAATACGACAGAAGTATGGACGTTTTAAAATACATGAAAGAAACCGGTCAAAGAAGGACAAAATCAGGAATAATGTTAGGGCTTGGTGAAGAAAAAGAAGAAGTTATTGAAACTATTCATGATTTAAAAGATGCCAAAGTAGATGTTGTGACGATTGGTCAATATTTACAACCAAGTAAAAAACATCTTCAGGTTCAAAGATTTGTTACACCTGACGAATTTTTAGAATATAAAGAATTAGGAGAGAAATTAGGATTTAAACACTTTGAAAGTAGTGCGCTTGTTAGGTCATCATACAGAGCTAGAAAACATATTGAATAATTTATTTAGTTATGACAGAGCCTTTGACGTTATTCAAAAATGGTGTAATTGAGTTTATTTATTAATCAATTGTCAATCTATAATTTTATTTGCTAAAACTTCGAAAAACTCATCAGACTCTAAAATATCCATATTTATAGGTAAATAATACAAGTTTTCAATATCAAATTTTCTTAGTTTAGCATAATCTTTTTCAGTAGTGATAATTAATGGTCCACTAAAATCAGTAATATCATTTTCTAAATAGTCATGATGATCTGCATATTCAAAGTGATTAACATCCAATCCATTATTTTTTAAAAATTTAATTAGAGGTTCGGAATTAACAATTCCTGTGACCAAATTCACTTTTTTACCAGTCAACTTAGAAATACTTATCGAATTTGTTGATGAAAATAATTTGTCAGAATATTTAATTGTACTAAAAAAAATATTTTGCTTGTCAGTTGGTTTAATCAAGCTTTTGATTGAATATTTATCTTTTTCTGAAAGATTTGTGGGACATTTAGTTATGATAATAGAATCTGCTCTTTTATATCCCATTATAGATTCTCTAAGAGTACCTCTTGGCATTAGGTAATCATTGAAATAAAGATTTGAATAATCGCTTAATAAAATTGAATATGATGGAATAACTTTTCTGTGTTGAAAAGCATCGTCTAGAATAATTAGATTAACACCATGTTCAATAAGCTTATTAATACCTCTTTTTCTTTTTTTATCAACCGCTACCGTAATATTTTTAAATTTTGAGTAATATTGGAATGGTTCATCACCTATAGAATCAGCATCATCTTTGTCAGATGCCAAAATAAACCCTTTTGATTTTCTTTTGTACCCCCTACTCAAAACTCCTATATTATATTTTTCAGAAAAATGATTTATAAGAAATTCTACCATTGGGGTCTTTCCGGTGCCACCAACAGTTAGATTTCCAACGCTTATTACAGGAATATTAAAAGAATATGATTTTAGAAATCCAAAATCATAAAACTTATTTCTTAAAAAAGTAATAAAATAAAATTGGAGGCTAAGTTTCCAATAAATTATTTTTTTTATCAACTTCATCGTAACTAAAGTAATTATTTATCTTTGAAATAAATAATTATGAGATGTTAGTTAAAGATGTAATTGATTTTTTAAATAGTTATGCCCCATTAGATTATGCTGAGGATTTTGATAACACAGGACTTATTGTAGGTAATAAAAATGATAAAGTTAAAGGTGTGATTATTTGTCTTGATTCAACAAAAGAAGTTGTTCAAGAAGCAATTGACTCAAATAAAAATCTCATAATTAGCTTTCACCCAATTATTTTTAACGGTTTAAAAAAGCTTTCACCAGGTAATTATGTAAATGATTCAATTTTATTAGCTATAAAAAATGATATTTCAATTTTTTCAGTTCATACTGCATTAGATAATTCAATTAAGGGTGTAAACATGAAATTATGTGAGGAATTAGGCATTAATAATCCTAAAATATTGATACCTAAATCTAAAACAATAAAAAAACTTACAACCTATATTCCTAAAAAAGATGCTGAGAATCTTAGAAAAGATTTATTTGGAATTGGTGCAGGCTCCATAGGTAAATATGAAAATTGTAGTTTTTCGTTCGAGGGGGTTGGGACATTTAAAGGCAATGAGAATTCTAATCCAGCTGTTGGAGTAAAACAAAAAGATACTGATGTGGAAGAAGTATGTGTCAATATTACATTTTTAAAACATTTGGAAGAAATGGTATTGCTTAGCTTGAAAAAAGCTCATCCATATGAAGAAATTGCATATGAATTAAATACCCTAGAAAATGTTAACGAGAATATTGGAATGGGAATGGTTGGTGAATTTAGTGAGGCAATTTCCGAAGAAGAACTTTTAGATTTAATCGAAAGTAAATTAGGAACAAAATTTTTAAAACATTCTAAGCTACTTAAAAAACCAATCAAAAAAATAGCAGTTTTAGGTGGTTCTGGAAGTTTTGGAATAGAAAAAGCAATATCGATTAAGGCTGATGCATATATAACCTCTGATTTAAAGTATCATGATTATTTCAAAGCAGAAGATTTAATTTTATTAGTTGATGTAGGGCATTATGAAAGTGAACAGTATACAAAAAATTTATTGTTTGATATTCTTACAAAAAAATTCCCTAATTTTGCAATCGCTTTAGCGAAAACAAATACAAACCCTGTAAAATACAGATAAAAATGGCCAAGAAGAAAGAACCAACAGTTGAAGAAAAATTAAGAGCTCTATACGATTTACAATTAATTGATTCAAGAATTGATAAAATTAGAGATATCAGAGGTGAACTCCCACTAGAAGTAAGAGATTTAGAAGATGAAATTGAAGGATTAAACAAAAGAATTGAAAAGTTAGATATAAGTCTTAAAGAATTGGATGAACAAATCTCTGCAAAGAAGAACTTAATTGAAGAAGCCAAAGCTTTAATGAAGAAGTATACTGAGCAACAAAAGAATGTTAGAAATAATCGTGAGTTTGATTCTTTAACAAAAGAAACTGAATATCAGGAATTAGAGATTCAACTTGCCGAAAAAAACATAAAAGAATTTAAAGCTCAAATTGAACAAAAGAATGAATCTATAGAATCTGTAAAATCTACTCTTTCAGAAAAAAATGATCATTTAAAGCATAAAAAAGGGGAGCTTGATAACATTCTTAAAGAAACTGAAAAAGAGGAAAATATGTTACTTGCCAAATCTGAAGATTACAAGAAACTTATTGAAGAAAGGTTATTATTTGCATATGGTAAAATAAGAAGTAATGTTAAAAATGGATTAGCAATTGTTCCTATTGAAAGGGGGGCAGCAGGTGGTTCATACTTTACAATCCCTCCTCAAGTCCAAATGGAAATTGCGTCTAGAAAAAAAATCATCACTGATGAACACAGTGGTAGAATTTTAGTAGATGAGGTATTAGCAACTGAGCAAAAAGAAAAAATGGAAAAACTTTTTTCCAGTATTTAAGTAGAGTGAAAAAACTTTTTTTTTCTTTTTTTCTTGTAGGCGTATTTTACAGCTCATGTGCGCAAGAAAAAACCAGTAGTACTCAGCAAAATTTACAACCTATTTCAGTTAATGGAAAAAAAATACACAAGGCTTACTTTGCTAGTGGGTGTTTTTGGTGTGTTGAAGCTATTTATGAAAGTTTAATCGGAGTAAAAGAGGTAACTAGTGGTTATTCAGGTGGTGACACGAATAATCCAACATATGGTTTGGTAAATACAAAATTAACAGGCCATGCTGAAACAATTGAAGTTATTTATAATCCAAGTGAGATTTCTTTTTCAAATTTACTTGATGTTTACTTTGGTTCACAAAATATTGATCAAATTAATGGTCAAGGACCTGATATGGGGCCACAATATAGATCAATCATTTTTTATCAAAATAATTGACA
>Ga0160422_10000543_pt1 | contig 22982 bp, 15 predicted proteins | sample Fk160mmetaG_FD_108192 | JGI IMG/M metagenome (GOLD analysis project Ga0160422, IMG submission 108192) | Marine microbial communities from the Central Pacific Ocean - Fk160115 60m metaG | ecosystem: Environmental > Aquatic > Marine > Oceanic > Photic zone | place: The Central Pacific Ocean...
AACTTATCATTCAAGTTCTGGTAAAGTCTGCATAAAGACCAAATGCAATTACTCCTAACAACAGATTCATTGTCGATTTTAAGGTTAACTAATAATTGTTCAGCCGCTAAATGAGCATTTTCAGAAGATATATTTCCAATTTCTGCAAGAGAACTTGAAGCCCATAATCTTACTGAAGCTATATCATTTTTTAAAGAATTAATTAAAGGCTGAAGTACTATTTGATTATCATAATTTGCAAGACTCCATGCAGTTGCTCTTCTAACATAGGCATTATCATCAGATTCGAGTAAGTGGACTAATTTTTCAACTGCATCCGGACAGGGGTTTCTCCCTAAAGCATAAACTGCACTCATTCTCTCTACCGGACAAGGTTCATTTAATAATGGCAATAAAAAAGGAAAAGCTCTCTCATCACGATATTCGCAGAATGTCTTTAAACCTTGAATCCTCTCCTCTTTATTACCTTTAAGGAAATCCAAAGCTTGATCACACTCAGACACCACATCTACGCCATCTTTAGAGAAATTATCACTATCTATTTCTTCTAGAGGATCAACCTCTAGCTCAACCGCTAATTCTTTAGCAAGGACATCAGGATCAATAGCTATATCAGCAAGACTTTCATCGTTTAAGTCATCCTTTTCATTCATCATCGATTATCAAATCTTTAATTTACAGGGGCAGGAGACATCATATCGCCTGGTAACCAAATTCTCGCACTAACCGCGAAGAAAGCAAATCCAAAGAGAACAACAATTGTTAAAGGTAAGATTTTTGTCCTGAAAAAACTCAATTTAATAATTCACTATTTAATTAATATTAACCTGTTTAAGAAGTATTTAAAAAGAATTACTGGAATGATTAATTAATTATCTAAGTTTTGCCTTAATTGTCCACAAGCTGCATTTTTTTCTAATCCTCTACTTTTACGAATACTTACATTTATTCCATTTTGCATAAGCCTTTTTCTAAATATCTGAGCATCATTTGCTGAAGATCGCTGAAAGGGCATTTCATCTATTTGGTTATATTCAATTAGGTTTACATGACACTGGAATCCTCTTATTAAATTGCTTAACTGATTTGCATGCTCAATTTTATCATTTACTCCTTTAAGTAATATGTATTCAAAACTAATCCTCCTTCCTGTTCTTTTTACATATTCTCTGCAATCTTCAACAATCCTTTTAATATTATAAGACTTTGCGCTAGGAATAATTTTCTCCCTAATCTCTTGATTGGGTGCGTGAAGACTTATTGCTAGAGTGAACTGACATTTTCCTAATTTTTGAATAGCAAAATTTGATAGTTCAATAATTTTATTGGGAATTGCTACAGTGCTTACAGTTATTTTCCTTTGACTAATTTTAAAGTCTTCATTGATAGATTTTATAGCTAAAGTAATCTCTTCTAGATTTAATAATGGTTCACCCATTCCCATAAAAACAATATTAGATACTCTTTGCTGCATTTCATTTTGAATAAATAAAATCTGATCTAAAATTTCACCCGCTTTCAAAGATCTAGTTAACCCCTCCTTGCCAGTCGCACAAAACTTGCAATCCATTGGACATCCAACTTGACTTGAGACACAAACAGTTAATCGATTATCAGAGGGTATACCCACAGATTCAATATATTCATTATCAGACGTTGATAAAAGTAATTTAAGTGTTCCATCGTTTGAGCAAGATTTTTTGGAAAGAGAAAGACCTCCAATAATAAAGCCTTCAAGTTTTAATTTCCTCCTAAAATTAGAGGGGAGAACTTTTATATCATCTATATTTTCAATCTTTCTTTTAGAACTATAAAGAGAACTATAAATCTGTCTACCTCTAAAAGATGACTCACCTAAATTCAAGGCGATTTCTTCTAGTTCTTTTATATTACATCCAAGAAGATTTTTCAATTCCAGTAGTTAATAAGAAGAAAAGATTCCGTGCTTTAATATATATTCTGTTATTAAAATTGCAATAAACCCAATCATAGCCAATCTTCCGTTTAATCTCTCATTATAAGTATGAAACCCATACTTAGGTAATTTTCTTTGAGGTACAATTTCTGGTTTAATCATTTCTTTAAATGTCTATTCTAATAAATATATTGGGCATTAGCTTTATTCATCAGTTAATAATCCTTCCTCTTGCAAACCTTCAAGAGCTGCAGGATCAGGCAATTGATCTTCAGAAAACTGATTTTCAGCGTTAGGTCTAGCAAAAGCTGCAAAATTACTTGATGATGGATCTATCCCATGCCTATTCCTAGTAGTTTCTAGATCTTCATCACTTGGATCATCTAAAATTGCTGATGAATTAACCGTAGCTGTAGTAACTGGCATATCGACTGTGTAATCTGGTCTTAAATTTTGAACTCTAGTATTACGATACCCATTAGATTCTTCGGCTAAAATATCTGGATGTGGACCAGCCTCGGAAGCTAACTCTTCTACAAATCCACTAAAGCCTGTTCCTGCAGGTATGAGTCTTCCAATAATTACATTTTCCTTTAGGCCCCTTAACCAATCTGACTTACCCTCTATAGCAGCCTCGGTAAGAACTCTTGTTGTTTCTTGGAATGAAGCCGCAGAAATAAAGCTATCAGTATTTAAAGAAGCTTTTGTAATTCCCAACAATACTGGGGTAAATTCAGCTGGAGCACCCCCTGTTATTGACATAGCTTGATTCGTATCCTCTACTTGACGTAATTCAATTAATTCTCCCGGAAGAAGTGTTGTATCTCCAGCATCTTCCACTCTAACTTTGCTAGTCATTTGTCTTACTATTACCTCGATATGTTTATCATCTATAGCAACGCCCTGAGATTTATAAACATTCTGAACTTCATTGACCATTCTTCTCTGAAGTTTTGAAATAGCCTCTTGTGCTGCCTCCATTAATGGTTTTTGATCTTTTAAGTCAACAAAGAAACATTCAAGTAATTCGTGAGGATTAATTGGTCCATCCGTGAGAAGTTCTCCAGCTAACACTTGTTGACCATCACTAACCATAATATTTTTCCCTACTAGAATTTGGTATTCATTAATAACATCATCCTTTTCAATTACAGATAGTGAAATTGATTCATCATCTGTACCTTTTTTTATTTGAACAACTCCTGATTTTCTACAGAGTACAGCAGCATCTCGTGGTCTTCTCGCCTCTAATAATTCTTCAATCCTTGGAAGACCTTGAACAATATCTCCAGTTTTTTGTCTCTCGAAAACAAGAAGTGCTAAACCATCTCCTCTTTGAACTAAATCTCCATCTCTAACATGTAAGACGGAATCAGGCGATACCATATAGGGCCTACCTAACCTTAAAGTAACCGTATTATCCCCAACCTCCTCAATCTCTCCGCAAGATGTTGATTTTTCTGTTTTGCTTATAAAGTCTCCATCTACTAACCTATCTCCAACCTTTACAGATGGCTTTCCTTTAGCATCAATAAAGATTTTATCTTCTTCTCTTTCAACGATTAGTCTTCTTATTGGCTCTTCATCGGTACTTAATGGAAGTTGAACAATACCATCTTCTTTACACAAAATTTGAGTAGTAGCGATAACAGCACCAGCTTTCACAGTGGTATTATTTTTAACCTGCAATTCTGTATGAGTTGAACCATGACTAGAATCAGAGATAGTATCTCGTCTTACTAATATAGATTCTAAAATTACTAGATTAAGTCTATTCACATCCTTTTCTTTCTTATCTTTGATAATCTCAACATCCACTGTCATTTGGGGTGTTGCATCAAATGTTTCCAAACTTAATTGAGTTCTTAGAAGTTCTACCCCCTCTACTGATTTAATTAATTCCCCATCTTTATAAGTCAAACTTTGTATTGCTTTCAAGCCTAAATGAGGCCCTTTATCTTGTTTAACATGTTCAAGTGAAGGTAACTGAGCCTCATTAGGTATCGTAAATTCTTCAACAGTTCTTAGAAGTAAACCTTTACATTTTGGGGTCTCTAATCTTTGAACAAATAGAATTTCTTCATTTTTAATCCCATCAAGAATTTTTTCTCCTGGATTAACTAATGTACCTTCATCATTAAAACGTTGCAAAACTTCTTCATCTTCACATTCATGGAATGTTCCATTTCTCACAGTAATTTCGCGTAGAATATCATTCTTCTGAGTAACTGTTACGATTCCAGAAGTTTGACTAAATATATCTTTAACAACTTCAGTTCCTGCTTCTATCCATTGCATATCTTCTATCATAAGTAATGATATATCTTTATTAATTTCATGTGTTTCTTGAGGCACCCACAATAATGTTCCGCCCTGGCTAACCTCAAAACCATTTTTGGCAGATCTAGCTTTTTTAACACTTAATCCTGGTGCATATTTCACTAATCCACCAGTTTTTGTTCTAAATCTATCATCAGCTAAATCAGCAATTACTTCACCACTACTAATTTTACTTCCAGGAATAGTATTTAAACGATAAGAAACACCTTCCTCAGACTCTAAATGCCAAATTTCCCCTGAGTGTGTGGACTCCTCTATAAGCTTACAATCCTTTAAAGCCATAGATGTTGTCACTATTTGAACTTCTCTTGAATCACCAATTGAGTCTCTTAATCTTACCTCACCTCCATATTCACTATATTGACTAGCCTCCGCTAGAACATTACCCTCTTTAACTTGTTGATTTGAATCTACAACAGGGTTGGCATTAGGAGGTAAATTATAAACATCACCTGCAAGAACCCATAATCTACCCAGTCTCTGAGCTTTAAGAGTTACATTACCTTGCCTATCAGTCACTTCGCGAGGCTGTATAGCTTTATCGTATTTAACCTGTCCTGCAAGATCGCAGATAACATCTTTTGTAGCTTTTTCAACACTTTTCTTTACAGCACCTGCAGTAATTTGCGCAATAGTTATGTCGGAGTCAACTTCTTGCCCATTTTCTACGAATAATAACGAACCACTAGAAACTTCTATTCTTTGAGTTTTAGAAGGACCACCCACTTTAGGTATTATTTTTAATATAAAATCAACTTCAGCCTGTTTTGCTTCTACTCCATGAGGCGTCCGATATCCTCTTATCTTAGCTTTCGAACCAAACTCAATAGTTCCCTCTATTTTTGATCTTACGACACCACTTTCAGCTGTTGAAACTCCACCTGTATGAAAAGTTCTCATGGTTAATTGAGTGCCTGGCTCACCAATGGATTGGGCAGCAATAATTCCTACTGCCTCTCCTAAATCAACAAGGTGATTATAAGCCAGTGCCCAACCATAACATTTTCTACAAACAGATCTATTAGCTTCGCAAGTTAATGGAGACCTTATATTAACTTTAGAAATTGATGATTTCTCAAGAATATTTACAAAGGAGGGATCTAAAGCAGTGTTTTTTGCAACTAACAGTTCATCATCCGAACTTAATATATCTTGAGCTGCTAGCCTACCAAAAAGTCTATTACCAAATTTTCCATCTTCGGCTTCAATTATAATTGAGCGATCCGTTCCACAGTCTTCTTCTCTGACTATCACATCTTGAGCTACATCGACTAGTCTTCTTGTAAGGTAACCAGAGTCAGCTGTCCTGAGTGCAGTATCCACAAGACCTTTTCTAGCTCCATAGGAAGAAATCACATATTCTGTAACTGTTAAACCCTCTCTAAAATTTGTTCTAATAGGTAGATCAATAATTTCCCCTTGGGGGTTCGCCATTTGCCCTCTCATCCCCACCCATTGCCTAACCTGAGACATATTTCCCCTAGCTCCTGAATTTGCCATCATCCATACAGAGTTTAATGGGTCGTTTTGATTAAAATTATTTTTTACAGCATCCACTAATCTCTCATTAGTTTCAGTCCAAGTATCAATAACTTTTGTATGCCTCTCAACCTCAGTAATCTCGCCAAGCCTATAACATTCTTCAGTTGCACTAATCTGTGCTTCAGCTTCTCCTATAAGATCTTGCTTAGCTTGTGGAACCTTCAAATCATCAACTGATATTGAAACAGCAGCTTGTGTTGCATATTTAAAGCCTAGATCTTTTAAGTTATCAGCCATTGCAGCAGTTATAGCTGTACCATGGGTTTTATAAGACCATGCAACAAGATTCTTTAAACCTTTTTTGTCTATAACCTTATTTTTAAATGAAGGAGGAGTTTTAGCCAATGGTGGCATAATCACTTGATTATTCTTTTTAGAAGTTTTTGCACTTTTGCGAACTCTTGAATTTTTTCTTGGCTTTGAGGATGTCATAATTTTTAGATTAGAGAGTGAAATTAAATAAATTAGCGAATTTAAGTCTGGGAAACTGAGTCAATAATTGTATGGTTCATAACAACCCTCCCAACAGTTGTAAGAATATATCTTGAAATAAGATTATCTTTATCATCCAATTTGTCTCTCTTGTACTTCCATATTTCTAATTTAGATCCATCTTCAAATTGCTTTAGCTCAATTGGATCCTGCGATTCATCTTCGTCTTCAACCTCTCCGTTATATCGGACCCAAACCCAGTTATGTAAACCTATTCTTTTATCTTCATAGGCAAAAATAACATCTTCGAGGGATGCAAATGTAGAGGTATTATGACCAAACTCAGGTTTTTTGTAATTGGGTTGCAAAGCCGTCAAATAATAAGAACCTAAAACCATATCTTGTGAAGGAGTGACAATAGGTTCGCCTGTCGCTGGTGATAATATATTATTGCTAGCTAACATTAACATCCTAGCTTCAGTTTGGGCTTCAAGAGCTAATGGGACATGAACTGCCATTTGATCACCATCAAAGTCAGCATTAAAAGCAGGACAAACTAGTGGATGTAGTTGTATTGCTCTACCCCCAACTAACTTAGGTTCAAATGCCTGAATACCTAACCTATGAAGTGTAGGAGCTCTATTTAGCAATATTGGATGTCCCTCAATAACTTCTTGCAGAACTTGCATTACTTCATCATCAGCCTTCTGTATTAATTTTTTTGCAGCTTTAATATTATTTACAATATTTTGTCTAATTAATCTGTGTATAACAAAAGGCTGAAAAAGTTCTATGGCCATTTCTTTAGGTAATCCACATTGATGCATTTTTAATTTTGGACCAACAACAATTACAGACCTACCTGAATAATCTACTCTCTTACCAAGCAGATTCTGTCTAAATCTTCCTTGCTTACCTTCAATAATGTCACTTAATGATTTTAAAGCTCTGTTGTTTGCACCAACTACTGTTCTTCCTCTTCTACCATTATCCACAAGGGCATCTACTGCTTCTTGGAGCATCCTTTTTTCATTCCTAACAATTATTTCAGGCGCTAAAATCTCTTGCAGCCTAGCAAGTCTATTATTTCTATTAATGACTCTTCTATATAAATCATTTAAATCAGAAGTCGCAAATCTTCCTCCATCAAGTTGAACCATTGGCCTTAAGTCTGGAGGTATAACTGGAATAGCATCAAGAACCATCCATTCTGGTCTCGCATTGGTTGCAATAAAATTATCTATGACTCTCAATCTTTTAATTAGTTTTGCTCTTTTCTGACCTTTACTTTGAGTTATTTCTTCCCTTAATTCTTCAGCAATTTGATTCAAGTCTAGATCCTCTAGAAGTTGCTTTAATGCTTCAGCACCGATTCCGACATAAGGTTCATTTTCAATTGTTGAATCTTCTGCATAAATTTCATCTTCTATCTCTAACCATTCATCTTCAGTGAGAAGTTGTTTATATTTTAAATCTTGATGATCACCTACATCAAGAACTACGTAGCAATTAAAATAAACAATTTGTTCGACATCTCTAAGAGGCATATCGAGCAATATTGCAACATAACTAGGAATTCCCTTAAGGTACCAAACATGAGATACAGGTGCAGCAAGTTTTATATATCCCATTCTATGTCGTCTAACTCTACTTTCAGTAACTTCAACGCCACATCTTTCGCATACAATTCCTCTATGCCTTACCCTTTTGTATTTTCCACAATGGCACTCCCAATCCTTTGAGGGACCAAATATTTTCTCACAAAAAAGACCATCCATCTCTGGCTTAAGAGTTCTATAGTTAATAGTCTCAGGTTTAGTGACTTCACCAACTACTTGACCATTGGGTAAAGTTCTTTGCCCCCAATCCATTATCCTTTGCGGTGATGCAAGAGAAATTTTGACATAATCAAAATGATTTTCTGTTCTTAAATTGCTGTTAGTCATAATTAAATAAGTGGGGTGAAAGATGTTATTGAGTCATTAATCCTCTTCATATTCCGAAGTTCCTAAGGATTCATATGTAGGCCTTGAAGGCGTATTTCTTCTAGTATTTACATCCTGCATCAAATCAACTTCTTTACCTTCATCTGTATATACTGATATATCAAGGCCAAGTGATTGCAATTCTCTCATCAAAACTTTAAATGATTCAGGTGTTCCCGGTCTTGGGATTGGTTTGCCCTTGACAATGGCATTTAAAGCCTCATTACGGCCCTGCATATCGTCCGATTTTACTGTCAATAACTCTTGCAAGGTATATGCCGCACCGTAAGCTTCTAATGCCCAAACCTCCATTTCTCCAAGTCGTTGACCACCTTGCTGAGCTTTACCTCCAAGTGGTTGTTGAGTAACCAGCGAATATGGTCCTGTTGATCTAGCGTGAATTTTATCATCCACTAAGTGAACTAACTTCAGAAAGTGAGAATAACCTACCGCTACAGGCTGATCAAAAGGTTCACCTGTTCTTCCATCTATAAGTAATAACTTTCCAGGATCGTCTTGGTTATAAACCCAGCTTTTCCCTTTTTGCTTTGAAGCCTCTTCCAAAAAGGCTTGGACAGTTTGATGAGACTTTTCTGGACCATACATCTCATCAAAAGGAACAACTTTTACTCGACAATTAAGATTTGACGCCGCCCACCCCATAAGGAGTTCAAAGACCTGTCCAACATTCATTCTGCTCGGGACACCGAGAGGATTTAAGACAATATCAACTGGAGTACCGTCAGGTAAGTATGGCATATCTTCCCTTGGTAAAATTCTACTAATGATTCCTTTATTACCATGTCTTCCTGCCATCTTATCTCCAACTTGTATTTTACGTCTTTGAGCGACATAAACTCTTACAACCATATTTGCACCTGGAGGTAATTCATCACCTTGCTCTCTGGTATAAATCCGAACATCAACAACCCTTCCTCTCTCAGTGTTAGGAACTCTTAATGAGTTATCTCTGACATCTCTTGCTTTTTCTCCAAAAATTGCTCTAAGTAACTTTTCTTCTGGAGGTTGATCAGATTCTCCTTTTGGAGTAACTTTACCAACTAAAATATCACCACTTTCTACAAAAGCTCCTATACGAATAATTCCCATTTCATCTAGGTTACTCAAACTATCCTCTGAAACATTAGGAATTTCTCTAGTGATTTCTTCAGGGCCCAACTTTGTTTGTCTCGCCTCTATTTCATATTTTTCAATATGGACAGAAGTATAAAGATCATCTGTTACTAACCTTTCACTCACTAAAATCGCATCTTCATAGTTGTAACCTTCCCAAGGCATATATGCGATTAAAACATTTTGACCCAAGGCAATTTCCCCTCCTTCACAGGCAGAACCATCCGCAAGAACTTGTCCAGAAATTACCTTATCTCCATTACGTACAATTGGTCTTTGATTCAAGCAAGTATCTTGGTTAGATCTTTGATACTTCTGCAAATAATGAATGTGATCATTACCTTCGTCATCTTTTACGATAATTTCATTTGCATCTACATAAGAAACGGTGCCATTAACTTTTGTGATGGGTACCATCCCAGAATCTCTAGCTACTTGTGACTCTAGACCGGTCCCAACTAATGGTCGTTCTGGCCTTAGAAGAGGTACCGCTTGTCGTTGCATATTTGAGCCCATTAACGCTCTGTTTGCATCATCATGCTCTAAGAAAGGGATTAATGAAGTAGCAACTGAAATTACTTGTACTGGGGAAAGCTGTACAAAATCCACTTGTAGGGGTGGGACTTTTTCGAAATCTTGTCGGTACCTTACTGGAATCAAATCTGCGAGAATTAAACCATCATCATCAGTAGCAACATCTCCTGGAGCTACTCTACATTCATCTTCTAAATCTGCAGATAGATAAACTGGATTACCACTCTTAATTACTTTTCCTTTCTCAACTTTCCAAAAGGGGGTCTCAATAAAGCCATATTCATTGACCCTTGCATGAGTAGCCAAGGAGTTGATTAAACCTGCATTAGGTCCTTCAGGAGTCTCAATCGGACATAACCTACCATAATGAGAAGGATGAATATCTCTTACAGCAAAGCCAGCTCTTTCCCTTGTAAGTCCTCCCGGACCTAAAGCAGATATTCTTCTTTTGTGTGTTAATTCTGCCAGAGGATTTGTTTGATCCATAAATTGGCTAAGTTGGCTTGATCCAAAAAACTCCTTTATAGCAGCTACCAAAGGTTTGGGATTTACTAACTGAGCAGGAGTTAAAGAATCTGTTTCTCCAACTGTCATTCTCTCTTTGATAATTCTTTCTAGCCTGTTGAGACCTACTCTCACCTGATTCTGAAGTAATTCCCCTACTGATCTGACTCTTCTATTACCTAAATGATCAATATCATCAAGACTTGCACCGCCTATATCTAATTCCAAATTAATAAGATAATCGATTGTTGAGAGAACATCCTCATGGGTGAGAGTTCTTATATTATCTGGAACGGTCAATCTAAGCTTTTTATTAATTTTATATCTGCCAACCCTTCCAAGATCATATCTTTTAGGATCAAAAAATCTACTATGGAGTAGTTGTTGTCCTCCTGAAACAGAAGGAGGTTCACCTGGTCTCAATTTTTTGTAGAGTTCTAATAAAGCTTGATCTTCAGATGTAATGCCCTCTTCATTTGCAGAGTCAATAGAGTTTTTATAAAATTCTGGATGCCTTAATTTATCTATTACATCATTATCTGATAAACCCATCGCTCTCATCAAAACATGAGCATTAATTTTTCTAGTCTTATCAACTCTTACATAAAGTAAATTATTTTTATCAGTTTCAAATTTTAACCATGCCCCTCGGTTAGGTATAACACTAGCATTGTAAGTTCTTCTACCATTTTTATCCTGTTCGTCTTTAAAATAGACTCCAGGACTTCTTACGATTTGATTAACAATAACTCTTTCAGCACCATTTATTATGAAAGTACCTCTTTCTGTCATTAAAGGTAGTTCACCAATAAAAACTTCTTGTTCTTTAATCTCACCTGTTTCCTTATTAATGAGTCTACATGTTACATACATTTGAGACGCAAAAGTAGCATCTCTCCTTTTTGCTTCCTCTACATCATGCCTAGGTCTTTTCAACCTATACTCTTCACCAATAAAATGTAACTCCAACTTTCCTGTGTAGTCAGTTATTGGAGAAAAATTTTGGAGTTCCTCAATTAAACCTTTCTCCAAAAACCATTTAAAACTTGCTCTTTGTACCTCTACTAAATCTGGTAAATAAGTAGCTGTCTTAGCTACTTGTAAAGCGCTACTGCTCATCCAAGAAATTCCGGTTTTTTTAGACTTTTACTGTTAAATTTATTTAATTAAACAACTTTAATTCACTTTAGGTTTACTTTAAATTAATGAAGTAACATTATCAGAAATAAAGGTGATTAATGAGTAGTAAAAAATTTTTTATACTCAAATAAAAAGTAATTAAATAAAATTTGCCAGTAATTTTTTATCCTAGCAGATAATATGTCAATTTACCAAGTCAAATTTAAACAAATCTTCAGCATTCCGAGAAGATTCAAATGCGATCGTTTTTATGTCTATGGACCTTAGCATGGCTAAAGACTTCGCCACACTCTCAACAAATGCCGGCTCATTTCTTTTCCCTCGATATGGAACAGGAGCTAAAAATGGCGAATCAGTCTCAATAAGGTATCTATCATTGGGAACTAATTTTGCACAATCATGTATTGCAGATGCTTTAGGAAAAGTAACAATTCCACTAAAACTAATATAAAAACCTAAATTCAAAAACTCTTCCATTTCTTCCGGTGTTCCACTCCAACAATGCAAAACTCCCCTTGGGCAGATATTCTTTCTTTTTAAATCTTTACATACATTAATCATCTCTTTAGCAGCATTCCTGCAATGGATAATAACTGGCAGGTCCATTTTATTAGCTAATTCCATTTGTGGGATTAATGCATGTAACTGCTCATCTAAATTCTTATCTTTAAATAAATCTAACCCTAACTCTCCGATAGCTAATACTCTTTTATCGTTTATTATCGCTTTCTCTAATACGGAATTTGATTGTGCATTCCATTTATCAGCGTCTAGAGGGTGAAGTCCAACTGAATAATATACTTCTGAGTATTTATTTGAGATTTCCTTTATTTTTGGAATTTCATCAAATTCTACGCATGCATGTAGTATTCTCTTTACTCCATTTGATCTCCATCTTTTTACAACTTGATCTAAATCTTCTTGGAAATTCTCATAAATCAAATGGCAATGTGAATCTATTAGATGGATACCTTTCATAACCAAGATGAAATATTTTTTACTTTTTCAATGTAACTTTAACTAAATTATTAATTCTAGATTTTTTATTGGCACCATTATTTTTATGAAGAACATTTTTCTTAACAGCTTTATCAATTAAACTATATGTTTCACTTAAACTTTTATTCAGAATTTTCTCATTTTCATCATTTGGATCTTTTTTATAAACCTCACAATTAGAGATCGTTTTTTTTATTAAAGTTCTTACTGTTGATTTATAAGATTTATTGACTTGACGATTTCTTTCCGAAACAAGAATTCTTTTTTTTGCTGATTTGTTATTTGCCACTGTATTAGCTTTATTTGATAATAGATTACTATAACAAAAGATTAGTAATATTATCAATCTATAATTTTTTTTTTTTTATTTTAGTATCTTAGAGCCATCTGACTAAACTCTGAAACATGAAAATATTAGATTCTAAAAATGAAATAGAAATTGCTTTAAATACAATTGCAAATAGAACTGATCTAGATAATAATGACGAAATTAACAATACTGTAAAAAGTATTCTTGAAGAAATAAAGCGTGATGGTGACAAAGCTATAAAAAAATTTACCTTGAAATTTGACGGATTTAATCCTGAACCTATGGCTATCTCAGAAGAAGAAATCCAAGAGGCTTGGGCTTCTACTGATACTGAACTACAAAAAGCTCTAAAAACTGCAAAAGAAAGAATTGAAAATTTTCATAGAAAGCAAATTCCAAATTCTTTTTCAATCGTTGGTAACTATGGAGAATCTGTTCAAAGAAAATGGCTCCCAGTCAAAAGAGCAGGACTATACATACCCGGAGGAAGAGCCGCTTATCCCAGCACAGTATTGATGAATGCAATACCTGCAAAGGTAGCAGGAGTCAAAGATATCACAATGGTTTCTCCGGGAGATTCAAATGGAAAAATCAATCAAACTGTTTTAGCTGCTGCTCATATAACTGGCATAAAAAAAATCTATAGAATCGGGGGAGCTCAAGCGATAGGTGCATTAGCATTTGGGACTGAAGAGATCAATAAAGTAGATGTAATTTCAGGACCAGGCAATATATTTGTAACTACAGCAAAAAAACTTATTTTTGGATCAACTGGTATAGATTCACTTGCAGGTCCTAGTGAAATTTTAATTATTGCTGATAGTTCCGCAGATAGTAGTCAACTTGCTTCAGATTTACTAGCGCAAGCTGAACATGATCCTTTCGCTTCAGCAATTTTGTTGACAACTTCTCAAGTTCTTGCAACTCAAGTGTCTGAAGAAGTTGATAAAAAGTTGATTAATCACCCAAGGGAAGAAATATGCAGAAAATCAATCAAAGATTGGGGATTAATTGCGATTTGTAATGATTTAAAAGCGTGTATAGATTTCAGCAATCAATTTGCTCCCGAGCATTTAGAAATTATTACGCTAGATCCAAAACAGATCCTGGCGAGAATAGAAAATGCAGGAGCAATTTTTCTTGGTAAATGGACACCCGAAGCAGTTGGGGATTATCTAGCAGGACCAAATCATACTTTACCAACGTCAGGAAATGCTAGGTTTAGCGGCGCATTAGGAGTGGAGACATTTATGAAGAATTCATCAATTATCGAATTTAATGAAGTAAGTCTCAAAAAGAATAAAAAAGATATTATAAATCTCGCAAATAGTGAAGGTTTACATAGCCATGCTGATTCAGTAAGAATCAGATTTGAAAGTTAATTTTCTTTCTGAGGAGAAAAAACAATTGGATTATTATTATGAATCTTCCCAACCAAAACTTTATGAGTAAGATCTATGAATAATCCATTTTCTAAAACTCCTGGGATATTATTGATATCCTTTTCAATTATTTTGGGATTATTAATTCCTCCCTCAAATAAAACATCTAAAATCAAATTCCCTTGATCAGTAACTATTGGTCCAGCCTTGTTTATAGCCATTCTCAATTTGCACTTAGCATTCATTTTGCAAATAGCTTCTTTTACTTGTTTCCAAGCAGTTGGTATAACCTCAACTGGTAAGGGAAATACTTCATTAAGATTCTGGACTAACTTTGATTCATCTACAACAATTAACAATTTGTTGGCTTTTGATGCAACTAATTTTTCTCTGACATGGCATGCTCCGCCTCCCTTAATAAGCTGATAATAAGGATCTACTTCATCTGCTCCATCAATTGCCAAATCAATTTCACTTACTGAAGATAGGTCAATTAATGGAATGTCAAGTTCTGAGGCAAGAACTTCTGATTGAAAAGATGTTGGCACACCTTTTATATTTTTTAATTTTCCAGAGTGGATATTTTTGGCAAGACTTTTAATCATAAGAGCAGCTGTTGATCCTGATCCAAGACCCAAGATCATGTCATTTTCTACATCATTGATAGCTGCTTCTGCTACAGCTAATTTCATCTGATTTTGTAAATCCAAAATGTTTATGTTTTTTATTACTTTTAAATATTAAATTTCAGGGCGGTGTTTATGTCAAACCAGGAAGTGCTTCCGGTTTAATATTTACCTTAATCTCCTGATTATTTCTTAACACAAGTAAAGGAAAAGTTTGACCTATTTCAGCTTTCTCAACTTCATCCAGTAGCGCCTTTGGTTCTTTAATTGAGACATCTTCAGCCTTTATAACTAAATCTCCTCTTTTGAGACCAGCTTTTTCAGCAGGACTATTTGGAATTATTGATTGAATTAAGGCACCGGATCTTTCTGGCAACTGAACCAACGCATTAGGATCTTTATTATGTTCTTTTGCAATCTTTGCATTTAAAGATATCAATTGAACTCCAAGATAAGGATGTATAACCTCTCCATTTTTTAAAAGTTGATCTGATACTCTTCTAGCTAAATTTATAGGAATTGCAAAACCCAATCCTGCTCCTGGACCACTTCTCACAAGCGTATTTATACCGATAACCTCCCCATTAGAATTTACAAGTGGGCCTCCTGAATTTCCAGGATTAATAGCTGCATCAGTTTGTATTAAGTCCAATCTTTTATCTGAGAAACCTAAACTATTAATATCTCTATGCAGACTACTTATAATTCCTAAAGTCACAGTCTTTTCTAGGCCATAAGGGGTTCCTAGTGCAATAGCCCAATCTCCTACTTCAAGCTCTTCAGAATCACCTAAAGGGGCAAATGGAGAATTCAGATCATCTTTAACACGAACTAAAGCCAGATCAGTTATCGAATCAGTTCCCAGAACTTCACCATCACAATTAGTTCCATCGGCTAAAGTTATCGAAACTTCATCTACCCTTTCAACAACATGTGCATTGGTAAGTATTAAACCATGAGAATCTATTATAACCCCGGAACCTTGCCCTCTCTCTCTATCTGGTAACATTCCGGGTTCACCTAATAGATCTCTTAGAAGTGGATCTAATAAAGTAGGATCGAATTGTTGTCTTTCCACAGATCTTTCAGTATCAATCCTAACTACCGTTGGACCGACATTTTTCACAGCGTCTGATACAAAATTGTGTTTATCAAAAGAATCTTGAGCTAATACCTCTCCTGAGGAAGAGTAAATAAACAAACATATAAAAATTATTGACAAATATTTGAATATCTTCATAAAAACAGCAATTAAATCTTAAATCTTTTTTTATTAATTATAGAGAAGTTTTTATTAATATTCGAGCATGTTTATGTATACATGAATAAATTTTATTTAACAAATAGATATTTTTTAAAAAAACTTATTCATAAATCTATAATATTAGGTGTTGCATTTTTTACTGGTTCATTTGAAACAAGAAGATAAAAGAAAATTAGAAGCTTTAATTATTCAAGAAGCTAGAGACAATAAATTTGAACTTAATAGTGTAAATTTCCTAACAAATGAAAATCCTTTAATCATTCAAATTTTTCTAAAAAAAATCGATGGCTTTGATATTACTATTGAAGATTGCACAAGTTTTAATGATCCTGTAAATAAGATTATTGACAATTCGAAACTTTTAAATTGTGCATATGTCTTAGAAATTAGTAGTCAAGGTGTCAGTGATGAATTAACCTCTAATAGAGACTTCAAAACTTTTAAAGGTTTTCCGGTTAAGGTTGAATTAAACCATACAAATTCAGAAATCAAAAATCTGAAAGGTTTACTTTTTGAAAGGTCTAAAGATTATTTAGCCATTAACATTAAAGGAAAAATAAAAAATATACCCTTAGTTGAAGTATTGAAGGTTAGTCTTGCTACAATAAAAGACTAATAAATCTTAAATCATTATTCATTTTTTCCCATCATAGATGGCTTTAGTAATTCTCCCAGGTTTAAACAATCTCATAGATGACATCAGCGAGGAAAAGAAATTGCCTCCTCAAGTTGTCGAAGCTGCACTTCGCGAAGCTTTGCTCAAAGGCTATGAAAAATATAGAAGAACTTTTTATATAGGAATTAAAGAAGATCCATTCGATGAGGAATACTTTAATAATTTTGATGTTGGATTAGATCTAGATGAAGAAGGTTATAGAATTTTAGCTAGTAAAATTATTGTTGAAGAAGTAGAGAGTGAAGATCATCAAATATCCCTTGCAGAAGTTCAACAAGTCGCAGATGATGCCCAAATTGGGGATACCGTTGTACTTGATGTAACTCCCGAAAAGGAAGATTTCGGAAGAATGGCTGCTTCAACAACAAAACAAGTTCTAGCCCAAAAATTAAGAGATCAGCAAAGAAAAATGATCCAAGAAGAATTTGCAGATCTTGAAGATCCAGTTTTAACTGCTAGAGTTATCAGATTTGAAAGACAATCTGTAATAATGGCTGTAAGTTCTGGGATTGGGAGACCAGAAGTTGAAGCAGAACTACCTAAGAGAGATCAGCTACCAAATGACAATTATAGAGCCAACGCGACGTTTAAAGTTTTTCTTAAAGAAGTAAGCGAGATTGCTAGAAAAGGACCTCAGCTTTTTGTTAGTAGAGCAAATGCAGGTTTAGTTGTATATTTATTTGAAAATGAAGTCCCCGAGATTCAAGAAGGATCTGTAAAGATAGTTGCTGTATCAAGAGAGGCTAATCCACCATCAAGAGCAGTAGGACCAAGAACAAAAGTTGCAGTTGACAGCATAGAGAGAGAAGTTGATCCAGTTGGTGCCTGCATTGGTGCCAGAGGAGCGCGAATACAGCAAGTTGTTAATGAATTAAGAGGTGAGAAGATAGATGTTATTAAATGGTCCTCAGATCCAATTCAATATATCTTAAATTCATTAAGTCCTGCCAAAGTAGATTTAGTGAGACTAGTTGATCCTGAGGGACAGCATGCACATGTATTAGTTCCCCCAGACCAACTTAGTCTTGCAATAGGAAGAGAAGGTCAGAATGTGAGACTTGCTGCAAGATTAACGGGATGGAAGATTGATGTAAAAAATTCTCATGAGTATGATCAAGCTTCTGAGGACTCAGAAGTAGCTGAACTTATCGCTCAAAGAGAGGAAGAAGAAAACTTACAAAAAGAAGCTGAGGAAAAATTAGCTGCAGAACAAGCCGCTCGAGCGGAAGAAGACGCACGATTAAGAGAACTCTACCCCTTACCTGAAGACGAAGAGGAACTTAATGATATTGAAGTTGATATGCCTGAATCTTCCCAGGAAAGAACACGTTGAAAAGTAAGCGTTTTGTTATGCGCAGGTGTATTTCCTGCAGAGTAGTTCAAGATAGGACCAATCTATTAAGAATTACTAAAGATAATAACCTTGGAATATTATTAAATGATGGATGTGGTCGATCTGCTTACATTTGTAAAACAGAAATTTGTTCAAAGAATGTTAAGTTGAAAAAGATTCTTCAAAAAGCTTTGAAAATAAAAATTGATTCAAAAATTTATGAGATTATTCAAAGAGAAATTCAAAACTATAAATAACTTTCCAAAAAAAGAATATAATTAAATTAAAGGCTCTTCAAATTTTTAAAATTAGAGTATATTAAACTAAATGACACTCAGCGATAAAATCAGAATTTATGAACTTTCCAGAGATCTAAATCTGGAAAACAAAGATATATTGGATGCAGCCCAAAAGCTTTCCATATCAGTTAGAAGTCATAGTAGTTCAATAAACTCAGTCGATGCCAAAAGAATCAGGAATCTTCTAATTGGACAAAAAAATAACAGTAAAAACATCTTATCAGTTAATAAATCTTCATTACAAAAGAAACCGACTTTAACTGAGGAAAATGCTAAAGCGATTAAAGATACACCAAAGCAGGCTATCCTCAGCACTCCAAATAAAAAAAAGGCTTCAAAAGACGATATTTCATCTCAACCTCTTTTGAGTAAACCTCGTATTCCGAAAAATAATACGAAAAAAAGGGAATCTTTAACCCCCCCCCAAATTATTTCAAAAACAAAACCTTTAACTGATATAAGAACTAATAGCAATTCAATTAAACCTAAACAAGTTGCATCTAGTAATGGAAAAATCAAAAATAATTTTCTCAATAATTCTCCAGCTCCAAAGGCTCCAAAGGCTCCAAAACCGCCAATTCAACTTATTGACAAGCCAAAAAATTCAAATACAAATAGTAAAGAAAGGACTCCCAATAAATTTACTAATCCTTATTCCCAAAGTCCAATAACTAATAATAAGTCAGTCAAAAATATACCTAATGTATCAAATAAAAATCCTCAAAAACCAAAATCAACTCCTGAATTGGTCGGAGCACCTATTAGAAGAGAAAACCCTCAAAACAAACCAACTTTCAATAATAAGCAATCAGTTAATTTCAAACAAAATTTAAATAAAGGTAATTTAAATAATAGAACTGGAAGTCAAAACAGATCTACTGCGACTAATAGAATGGGATCCTCTTACAAGCCAGGTGTTCCAAATAGGCCTGGCGGACCTAACAGACCAACTTCTCCTAATAGATCTAATGGTTCAAACAAACCAAGTATACAGAACCGAAGGGGAGATTCAAATAGAATTAATCCAAGATTTAATAGACAAAATCCTTCAGGGATCAGGAAACCTGTTGCTCCAAATGAGTTAATGCAACTACAAAAGACTCGTTCTAATACTGATAATAAATCCACCCTCAGTGAGTATGGGAAACACAAATCTGCAGATGCACCGAAACAAAAGCCCAAAGTCCCAGCTGCCCGTCCCAATTCAATACCTCCAAATAAAAAAGCTCCACATAGAGCAGGTAATACTTCCAAAAAATCTGGGAGAACAGATTGGGATGATTCTGCAAAGCTTGAAGCCCTAAGGAATAAAAACCCTCAAAAACAAAGACAAAAAGTTCATATTATTGGAGAAAATGATGATTCCTTAACTACAGAAACAAGCGGATTTGCCGGTGAACAAAAAACATCAATTTTATCTGCAAGCTTAGCTAGACCATCTAAAGCTAAATCAGCTGATGAACAAGTTCAAAAAATAAACAAACAAAATAGGAAAAAAAAGAAGGAAACAACGAGGCAGAGACAAAAAAGAAGAGCAATGGAATTAAAAGCTTCAAGAGAAGCCAAGCAAGTAAGACCAGAAATGATAGTTGTCCCCGAAGATAATTTAACAGTACAAGAATTAGCTGATAAATTGAGACTTGAAAGTTCTGAGATAATAAAATCTCTTTTCTTTAAGGGGATTACTGCAACAGTTACTCAAACATTGGATTTAGCAACAATTGAAACCGTTGCAGAGGAATTTGGAGTACCTGTACTACAGGATGATGTTGAAGAAGCAGCTAAGAAAACAGTGGAAATGATTGACAATACAGATGCCGATAGTCTTATAAAAAGGCCACCAGTTGTAACGGTTATGGGCCATGTTGACCATGGGAAAACGAGTTTACTTGATTCAATTAGAAAAGCTCGAGTGGCTTCTGGAGAAGCAGGAGGTATAACCCAGCATATTGGAGCTTATCAAATTGAGGTGGAACATGAATCTAAAACTAAAAAATTAACCTTCCTTGATACCCCTGGGCATGAAGCTTTTACAGCTATGCGTGCGAGAGGCACAAAAGTTACAGATATAGCAGTTCTTGTAGTAGCAGCAGATGATGGAGTTAGACCACAAACATTAGAGGCTATAAGTCACGCTAGAGCTGCTAAAGTTCCAATAGTTGTAGCGATTAACAAAATCGACAAAGAGGGAGCCTCTCCGGATAGAGTAAAACAGGAATTATCTGAGAAAGATTTAATTGCAGAAGATTGGGGAGGAGATGTAGTTATGGTCCCTGTTAGTGCAATAAAGGGAGAAAATATTGATAAATTACTCGAAATGATTCTACTGGTTTCAGAAGTTGAGGATCTACAAGCGAATCCAGAACGATTAGCCAAAGGTACAGTAATTGAAGCGCATTTAGACAAAGCTAAGGGACCAGTCGCCACTCTATTGATACAAAATGGAACTTTAAGATCCGGAGATGTTTTAGCTGCAGGTTCAGTTCTCGGAAAAATTCGGGCGATGGTAGATGAACATGGAACTAGAATAAAAGAAGCTGCTCCTTCGTTCCCTGTAGAGGCATTAGGATTTAGTGAAGTCCCTACTGCTGGAGATGAATTTGAAGTCTATCCAGATGAGAAACAGGCAAGATTAGTTGTTGGAGAACGAGCTTCAGATGCTAGAGCAACAAAACTAGCGCAACAGATGGCTTCTAGGAGAGTAAGTTTATCCTCGATGTCTAGTAAAGCGAATGAAGGAGATCTCAAAGAGTTAAATTTAATTTTAAAAGCAGATGTACAAGGTAGTGTTGAGGCTATTTTAGGGTCCTTAGAACAATTACCCAAAAATGAAGTTCAAGTAAGGGTTCTACTAGCTGCACCTGGAGAAATCACAGAAACTGATATTGATTTAGCTGCTGCGTCTAGCTCCGTTATTGTGGGATTCAATACCTCTCTTGCTTCTGGCGCAAAAAGAGCTGCAGATGCTAATGATGTTGATATTAGAGAGTATGAAGTTATTTACAAATTATTAGAAGATATTCAGTTAGCCATGGAAGGTTTGCTTGAACCGGATCTAGTGGAAGAAGAATTAGGTCAAGCACAAGTAAGAGCAATATTTACAATTGGTAAAGGTTCAATTGCTGGCTGTTATGTAAATACGGGTAAATTGCAAAGAAACTGCTCATTACGCGTCAAAAGAGGAGATAAAATAATTTATGAAGGAAATTTAGATTCACTCAAAAGATCAAAAGATGATGTAAAAGATGTTAATACAGGTTTTGAGTGTGGAGTTGGCTGCGACAGATTCTCAACTTGGATAGAAGGAGATTTAATTGAGGCATATAAAATGGTCACTAAAAAAAGAACTTTGAGTAAGAACTAGTTTTTTTTATCCCTTTCTAAATAAAGTAAAGTTGGAAATATAATACAAGCCCCCACTTGAATTAAAAGATTATTTTCTTGAATTGTATTTCCCCCAATAATCTTAGAACACATTATGAATAAACCTAAAAAAGCAGATCCTGTGCAGGCTGCCCAGATTAAACGTCTTAAGCCTTTAAATGGAGCTTTAGTTTCCCTAAGCAACTTCTTTTTTAATTCAGGGTCGATTTTTGACATTGATCATTTAAAACATAAACTTAAGTGTATATGAAAATTTCGCAATTTTATATTGCCGATGTAGCTCAGCGGTAGAGCAACTGTTTCGTAAACAGTAGGTCGTTGGTTCAAAACCAATCATCGGCATAATTAATTACAAACCTTATTAATATGAGAATTAAATTCTTAAATTATATATATAAAATCATCTTATTTACCCCAATACTTTTATATACAGGGAAGAGAAGCTTAATAGCATATGACGAAGGTTTTTACGTAATACAAGCAAGAATGATTCTTAAAAACAATAATTGGGTAATACCTACTTGGTTAGATTCTTATACATTAGATCGGACTATAGGGATTCAGTATCTTATCGCAAAATCTCAGCAAATTTTTGGTGAAAATCTTTTTGCTTCTCATCTCCCTTCAACAATTGCGGCAGGATTAATGCTGTTTCTAACTTTTAAATTACATCAAGAATTAATAGACAAAAAACAAGCAATTTTTTCAGCGCTCATACTAGGCACTACCTACATTTGGTTCAATTTTGCGCATCTAGCAACTCAAGATATGATTTTTGCCAGTCTAGTAACATCAGGAATTTATTTTTTAATCAAATTAAATAATGAAACCAAACCAATTTATCTCATACTTTTTGGGCTTTGGATTGGATTAGCATTTATGCTTAAAACGTTTTTAATTGCTATACCTCTATTATCATTGTTACCTAAGTTATTTACTCGTAGAGATATTTTATTAAATAAATATTTTTTAATAGGTATCTTTGTCGGTTTTCTTCCTTTTTTTATTTGGGTTTCATCGATAAACCAATATTTAGAGAAAAATATCATTCTTTTTTTAATAGATAAATTTAACACTCTCTCTACGGAAAATTATTTCACGCATCCATTTTATTATTATTTATGGAATATTCCGATAAATTTTTTGCCGTGGAGTATTTTTATTTTTGCTGGTTTAATTAAAA
>Ga0160422_10000545_pt1 | contig 22932 bp, 19 predicted proteins | sample Fk160mmetaG_FD_108192 | JGI IMG/M metagenome (GOLD analysis project Ga0160422, IMG submission 108192) | Marine microbial communities from the Central Pacific Ocean - Fk160115 60m metaG | ecosystem: Environmental > Aquatic > Marine > Oceanic > Photic zone | place: The Central Pacific Ocean...
GCTAAGCGCCTGCTCGATTAGAAAAAAGCGGCTGTTTCCACGGACCAGCGTGGTGGGTGGGTATTCAGTCCGGGCTTCTCCGGTTACAAAGGAAGGTTTCAGTCGCTCAAGCGCTTCTAGGGGAGTTTCTGGTTCTGGCTCAGGCGCTACTGGAACCGGCTTTGGCTGAGAAGCCCTCAGGGCCTCGAGTCTTTCTCGGTTTCGTTTCTCCTCGAGGACTCTTTGCCTCTCATCAGCTTCTGCCTGATCGGCAAGGCGTTGCTGCTTGGCCTGCTGCTTGGCGTTTTCTGCCTTCTGCCATTGGTAAGCTCGATACATTCCGAAGATCGCGGCCAGGAGAAGTACGATGATTACGAGGTTACGGAGAAGCGACCAGTTAGTGCCTACGTTGAGCTGGACGTCAGGTGCAGCTGCAGGAGCGGCTTCTGGAGGGGAACCCTCGGAGATTGGGGCTTGGCCCTCCGGGCTTGCTGCAGGAGCCGAAGGTTGTGTGGCCCCGGTTACCGGAGTGGCCGTTCCCGGCGGTGGCGCTGTTACGATACCTGTGAGTTGATTGTCGAGAGCGTCCTGCAGAGTTCTCAGATCCGAGGCCATCGCTTCTCCATCCGCGAAGCGCAGCATGGGGGAGGGGTGAGTTGCTCTCCGGACGATTTTATCAAAACGCGGGTCAACATCTTCGACCTGTGACGCAGGAATGTAGCGCTTCTCGGGGAGCTTTCCCGTCAGGAGCTCGTAGAGAATCACTCCAGTAGAAAACACGTCGGACCTTGTATCCACCGCCCCGGGGTTCTTGATGACCTCTGGAGCGATGTAATCGGGAGTTCCATAGATGGTGCTTTCACCTTCCGTCTCTTCCGTCAATCGAGCGAGACCGAAGTCTCCAATTTTTGGGCGGTTCTTCGAATCGAGGAGGATATTGGCAGGTTTTATATCGCGGTGAAGGATACCCGCCTCATGGGCGTGGGCGAGCCCTTCGCAAATTCCGGAAACAAGGTGAACGACCTCCTTTTCATCAATGGCCCTGCCATGGAAGGATTCATGGAAGGACTTTCCGTCGACGAATTCCATCACGATGTAGAGCATGTGGTCGACCTCCCCAAAGTCGTAGACGCCGATAAGGTTTGGATGGTTCAGTTTGGCCATAGCCTTGGCCTCGTCCTCGAATCGCCGGCGGAAGTCCTCGTCCTCCCCGAATTCGCGAGGCAGGATTTTGATCGCGACATTCCTCTCAAGAGATTTCTGGTGGGCCTTATAGACTGCACCCATGCCACCTTTCGCTATGAAAGAGAGGACATCATAGGCCGGAAGAAGTTGTTGAAGCTCCTCGGTAGTCGGGGCCTTGAACTGCGGAGGTGTGGACATGGGAATTCGGGTTGTGGAGAAAGCGCTGGGCAAAACCCTTCTCATGGGAAAGATGCGCCCGAATTATGGAAAAGAAAAGCCATCAGTAACTCCCTTCTGCGGTATGGATGAAGCATTAATATGGCAGGAAATCGGGGAGAAAGGTTTCCGGGAGCTAGTGGCGGCATTTTATCGTCAAATTCTTGAGGATGATCTGCTGGGACCGATGTATCCGAAGCACGATATGGACGGGGCAGAGGAGCGACTCTACCTGTTCCTTTGCTTCCGATTCGGTGGGGACCTTCGATACGCCGAGCAGCGGGGTCATCCGCGGCTGCGCATGAGACACATGGCGTTCCGGATCGGGGAGGCAGAGCGGGATCGATGGGTCGAGCTCATGAAAGCCGCCATGTCAGAGTGTGATATTTCCGTGGAGGTGCGTTCCGAGTTGGAGGCCTTTTTCACTCAGGTGGCAGACTTCATGCGCAACCAAGGCTCCTCCTGAAGCTCCAAGCTCCGCGCGAGGCGGTTACTTGATGATGATCGGTGGCGAAGGTCGCTTGGGGTCTTCGGGGGCAGTTTCCCGGCGCCTGGGATCGAGAATTTCCGGGAGATCTTCCGGTTTCCAATTCTCTCTCCGGAAGCCACGGCCTCTTTCTCCGGTAGGTTGAAAGTTCTTATCCGCAATATCACGCTCACTGAGCTGGATGATCGAGTAGAGGGCTTCCTCAAGCTCAGGCGTAGATGCAAACCTGTAAACTTCTCGGTCGTCTTTCTTTCGAACTCCGTAGAGGACGAAGCCGATGCATTTGTAGCTGCCGTAGGAACTCGTTTCCGAATATGTGTTCTGCTCTTTATCGAAGATGACGGTGTGCTTTCCCCCTCGTGCTACTTCCATGTCCTGGGTCTGCACACTGAGAACCCTGTGCTTTTCAGGGTCGTTTACCGATTGGCCAATGAGCATATATTTCAGCGACGTGGTCTCCAGGCTCTTGCTGGTGTCATTATTCTGGAAATCGACCTCGAGTTCATAACTCTGGCGATAATACTTGGTGCTTGTCGAAAAAAAGCTTTTGCGAGATTCCTTGGTCGTCTTGCGCACCATATTGGGGGTCACCCGGAGAGAAGGAATTTGAGAGATTACCCATTTGCGGACATATGCCTGATCGATTTCACTGAGGCTTGAAATTTTTACCGTTGCGGTCCGCTGATTCACCATTCTGAGGGTAACCTCGGTATCAGACGCGCGGACAATTTCGGCCTCGAGGGTTTTTCCCTCGGCGTTGGTAAAGGGGCGAGCCTCGATACAAGGTGATAGCAGAACAACCATCGCCGCCAGCAGGAGAGGAGAAAAGTTCATGAGACGAATCAATCTATGCGGATTCTCCGGGGGATCTATCAAATTCTGGGCCCTGCGCGGGCACCTTTGGGAAGTCCTGAAGGCAACTTTAGATATACCTCGGCTCGCCAAGGGGCTCTGGAGTATCTAGTTTCTGGGGAAGAACTTGGATGGACCTTGAGTTTAAAGTCATTGGCATGGCGTATGCCATTTGTGCCGGGATCCTCTTTCTGGGTGTGGTTCCGTATTATGCGGTGAAGTATCTTGGGCCGGGGAAGGTGCCGCCTCCTTCCAGAGGGCGGGTGCCCGTTAGTGGATTCGGGTTACCTGATATTGTTGGAGTTTCCTTGTTGTTTGGTTTTTACACCGGTCTCTTTCAACTTTCGAGGTTGGAGGCGGCGGACCCGGAACCGGCTGGAGCGGATGGCCTTGTCGTTGGTCTTATCGTTAGTGTTCTGATTCAGGTTCTTCAGATCGTTTTTGTCCTCATGATGCTCGTCCGGAGGGTGAATCTGGTTGAGGCGTTCGGGCTGCGTTGGCGGGCTACCTGGTGGAAAGTGATTTATGCGCCGGCGGTGGTGTTAGTGATGTGGGCCTTCATGGCCGTGCTCGACCGCGCAGGATACAATGCTTGGCTGAGCCAGTTCGTTGAGGGAGATGGAATACAGGAGAGTGTTAAGCTCTTGCAGGAAACAACGGACCCAACGGTCTTCATCCTCATGGGGGTGGTGGCTTGTATTGGGGCGCCTCTCGCTGAGGAGGTGGTTTTCCGGGGCTACATCTACACGATGGTGAAACGAATGGCCGGATTACCGTTGGCCGTGATTTTATCGGGGCTGCTCTTTGGGGCGGTTCACATGAACCTCGTTGCCCTTCTACCTCTGACCGTTCTTGGCATTATCCTCGCGCTGTCTTATGAATACACAGGTTCTCTCTGGGCTCCAATCGCCATTCACTTTTGCTTTAATGCGCTGACTGTCGCGGTCCAGACCCTCTTAAAATTCAATCCCGAGTGGATCGAGGAGCTCGAAAAAAATGCCGGATTTATCCCATTATGGTGAAGATGCCGTGGTTTCCCGATTGACCGCTCTTCTGGAGGCTGGTCCGGAAACCCTTACAGGCCCAGGAGACGATTGTGCTGTCGTGGAGAGTTCTGGAAGGGGGCAGGTGGAGCTCCTGAAGACGGATTGCGTGATTTGTGGAGTGCACTTTCTTCCGGATGCTCCTCCCCGGAAAATAGGATGGAAGGCCGTGGCGCGTACTCTGAGCGACTTTGCGGCGATGGGGGGATGGCCCCGGCACCTGATGGTGACTCTGGCGCTACCTTCCGATTGCCGGATGCGCTGGGTCGAGGAAGTCTACCGCGGGATGAACAAATGTGCGCGAACCTTTGATTGCTCGATTGTGGGTGGAGAAACTTCCTCTCTTCCGAAAGGAGCTCCAGTGATGATCTCGGTGGCAGGTACTGGAGTTGCGAGGCGTTCACAGGTTGTCCTGCGCAGTGGGGGTCGCCCAGGCGATCTTCTCTTTGTGACGGGAAAGCTTGGGGGATCACAGGGGGGGCGGCATCTGACCTTCATGCCGCGGCTCGAGGAGGCAGATTGGTTGTCACGAAACTTCAGGATCCACGCGATGATGGATCTTTCGGACGGTTTGGCCATGGACCTTCCCCGCCTCGCTTCGGCAAGCAGGTGTGGCTTCCGTCTGAAGGAAGAGGCTCTCCCCCGATCTCGCGGAGTAACGGCGGAGGAGGCCCTGCGGGATGGAGAAGACTACGAACTGCTCTTCGCGATTTCGGAACGGAGCTCGCAGAGGTTGCGGGCTAAGTGGCCGGAGAGATTTCCAGGCCTCAAGCTTACTCCCGTTGGCGCGCTGTCCCCTGATGGCACGGAAGGGCTGTCGGGCGGATGGGATCATTTTCGTGAATAGGCTCAGCTCGTTTAAAGAAAGAGAGAACGACGGAGTGAGGGACTAGGAAGGGAATTTATTTAAGACATCCTTATTAAGTTCTTTTCAGATTTGCCCACGAACGGTAAACGGTCCGTCGACTTTCTGGTCACCATCCCCTCTGCCATGAAGAGCCTCCCTGTTGCATCCGTACTGATCATCCTTGCCCACACGGTCTTCGCAGAAGGACTCGAGGGCGACGAGACCCTTAACTCCCTAATTAAAATTTCTAGCGTGGAGGATGCGCCGCTTATGCTTGTAGGGTTCGATCCGAGCTCCAAGGCGCAGGAGTCAGAATCCGAGGTGCAGAATCTCAGGCAAGATCTTCGGGGGGCGGGAGCAAGATTACAGGAGGCCCGACGGGCCATGGAGACTGCTGCAGAGGAGCGAGATGAAGCCCGTCGAGAAGTTAGCGACCTGACCATGGCGAATCACAGGATGCTGATAGAGATTAGGAAGCTGCAAAAAGAGAAGGAGCAAGCGTTGCAGGAGGGAGAGGTCTGGAAAGCGCGTGCGGAGGAAAAAATGAAACCAGCTTCCGAGACCGGAAAAGCAGGCGTTGAAATGGCCGGACTCAAGGCGGAAGTTCATGCCTTGAGGGCAGATTTGATCCGGGTGCGCGAGGAGCTTAAAGACCCGATTGAACGGGCGAATCTTCGGAAGCAGTTGGTGGCCGCACGGGAGCATGGGAAACGGTTGGAAAAGGAGATCACGACAGTTCTCGAGAGCAGGGAGGAAGAGAGAAGGGCCGCCGCTCGCCAACAGAGGAAAATGACAGCCAAGGTCATGGCCCTGAGCTCAGGTGCAGGCGGTTCAGACCAGCTCAGAGACGATTTGCGACTTTCAAAGGCCGGGCACATGAAGGCGCTCGTAGACGTGGAATTACTGAAGAAAGATCTCGTGCGAGCAGGAGAAAGAGAGGAAAGGGCGCTTGTGGAACTGCGACAAGTCCGGAAGGGCATTGAGGCCTTGCATGCCGAAAAGTCTGCAATGGCAGAGTCCCGGATGCTGATTCAGCATGATCTCGATAAGGTTTTCCGTGAGGTCGAAACCCTCAAGAAGCAGATCGCAATGGAGCGCTCCGAGGGGGAGAGAGCACGGCAATCTGTGGCCCGTTTAACACTCGAGCTTGCGCATTGGACGGGAGCCTCTCATGAGGCTGCGAGCATACCTGATGAACCGAATACCGAAGGGGAGCTCCTTGCTTCTCCCGAGGGTCTGAGCGACAAGGAAATCGAGCAGGGAATACCACAGGATGCGACGGGCAGGAGGCCCTCAGATTCAGGGGCCCCTTGAAGGAAGGCCAGTGCGCTAGACGTAGGGCAAAGCCTCTCCTACGCTTGAGATTTTTTCCTCGTTGTCGAGGAGTTCCTGAATGGGGTCCCAACGTCCCTTGACAAGGGCATCACGGGCGGAGTCGGGAATAGCACAACTGAATGTGTGGCCGGCGGACGAACGCACCTCTAGGTTTTCAACGTCGACGGTAATTTCAGTGGCCGGGTCGGCGTCAACGGCCTCGCGGAGTTGGTTAATCTGGTCGGCAGCAAGCGTAACGCAGGGCATGCCGAGGGTGGTTGAGTTGCCAAAGAAGATCTCGGCGAAGGATTCTGCGATGATGGTCTTGAAGCCATACTTGTTCAGCGACTGTGGAGCGTGCTCGCGGGAGGAGCCGCAGCCAAAGTTGACGCCGGCGAGGAGGACGCTGGCACCGTTGAAGCGTTCCTCGTTAAGGGGGTGGTCGGTTCGCTCCCCGGAGGTGGGGTCAAATCGCACATCGTAGAAAGCAAACTCGCCGAGGCCGTCAAAGGTGACGCACTTCATGAAGCGGGCCGGGATGATGCGATCGGTGTCGATATCCGCACCCGGAACGAAGACGGCGGTTCCGGAGACGGCGGTTATTTTTTCGAGAGCCATGCCAGAAAGGAGTCAGATAGGAGGGCTCAGGCGGCTGCAGTGGCAGGGTCAAAGTCAAAAACCTCGCGGGCGTCAGCGATGGATCCCGTGACCGCGGCTGCTGCCACCATGACAGGAGACATGAGAACTGTTCGCCCGGTCGGGGAGCCTTGGCGTCCCTTGAAATTGCGGTTAGAGGACGAGGCGCAAAGCTGGTCGCCAACCAGCTTGTCGGGGTTCATGGCGAGGCACATCGAACAGCCTGCAGCCCGCCACTCGAAGCCGGCCTCTTCAAAGACCTTGTCGATACCTTCTTTCTCACACTGGATAGCGGTCAGTTGTGAGCCGGGAACCGCAATGGCCTGCACACTCTCAGCAACTCGGTGACCCTTAAGAAACTTGGCAGCCTCCCGGAAGTCGGAGATCCGACCGTTTGTGCATGACCCGATGAAGGCAACGTCAACCTTGACGCCTTTGATCGGAGTTCCCCCGGGGATCTGCATGTATTCGAGGGCCTCCTGAAATGATTTTGCCTCTACCTCATCCCGGGCTTGGGCGGGATCCGGGATGGCTTCGTCGATGCTGATACCCTGATCCGGGGAGATGCCCCACGTGACTGTGGGCTCGATGTCGGCGGCGTCGATCTCAACCACGTGGTCGTATTCCGCGTCTGGATCGGATGCGAACGACTTCCAGTTCTCGACTGCGGCGTCCCACTCGTCTCCGGTTGGGGTGTAGGGACGGCCCTTGAGGAACTCGAAGGTCTTCTCATCGGGATTGACGTAACCGCAGCGGGCACCCCCCTCGATAGCCATGTTGCACACAGTCATGCGCTCTTCCATGGTCATTTCGTCAAAGAGCTCGCCGGCATACTCGTAGGCGTATCCAATACCACCCTTGGCGCCAAGGAGACGAATAATGTGGAGGGTGACATCCTTTGCGTAGACGCCAGGCCGGAGCTTCCCGTTTACCTCGATACGGCGCACCTTGAGGGGTTCCATAGCCATCGTCTGGGTGGCGAGAACGTCGCGGACCTGAGTGGTTCCGATACCGAAAGCGATGGCTCCGAATGCTCCATGGGTGGCGGTGTGGGAATCGCCGCAGGCGATAGTGGATCCGGGCTGGGTGATGCCCTGCTCGGGGCCGACCACGTGGACGATGCCCTGTTTGCCTGAGGCGAGGTCAAAGTAAGTGACGCCAAATTCGTCAGCGTTCTCCCGGAGGGCAGTCATCATGTCCGCCGCCAAGGGGTCGGCCGGGGCGTCCTGATTGACGGTGGGAACGATATGATCGATGGTCGCGAAGGTGCGATGGGGGTATTTCACCTTGAGTCCCAGATCCCGGATCATGCCGAAAGCCTGCGGACTGGTCACCTCATGAATCAGGTGCGTGCCGATGAACAGCTGTGTGCGGCCATCTCCCAGGGTGCTCACGGTGTGAGCGTCCCAGACTTTTTGGTAGAGGGTCTTTCCCATTTGGTCCCGCCTGTGGCAGGGACGGGGAACCTGCTCTGAAATATGCTTCCGGGCAAGTCACAAGTAGCCCCTGAATGTGTCAGGAGGCCCCCGGAACGGGGCTTTTGGGCCGCATATGGCCTTGCGGAGGCAAGATCCTTGCCGCCACAGGGAAGGAAGGCCTCTTTCCTGAGGGAAGGGTAAACGAAGCTAGTCTGACGTCTGCTGGCGTCTTTTGGCGTGATAAGATCGCTCGAGGGCGTATGCTCGTAGGACTGTGTTTGAGGTGCGCGATAGACCGCAAATGGTCGAGAAGGCTCTCCTCGTTCGCATTTGCTTCGATAAGCGCGAAGAGGAGGAATCACGGAGCCTGTTAGAGGAACTGGCCGAGCTGGTCGCTACGCTCGGAATCGGGGTTGTGGGCGTCCAACTCGTCAGGGCCCGCCAAACCCAGAAGAAATTTCTCTGCGGCAAGGGGAAGGCGGAAGAAGTTGCTTCCCAAGCCCGTGAACTCGGCTGTGATTGCATTGTGTTTGATAATCAACTGGCACCCAATCAGCAGCGGGAGTGGGAAGAAGCGGCTGATATGACCGTTATTGATCGGGAGGAAATCATCCTCGATATCTTTGCGCGCAGGGCTCAGACAAGAGAGGCCCGCTTACAGGTTGAGTTGGCCAGAATGGAATACGCCCTGCCTCGCATGGCCCGGATGTGGGGTCACCTCGATCGTGAGGGAGGTGGCGGTTCAGGAGGATCCGCCGCTGCCCGTGGGATGGGAGAGCAGCAGATTGAGGTCGACCGCCGCATGGCGCGAAAGCGGATTGACCGGATCAAGGCGGATCTTGCTGTGGTCAGAAAGCAACGGGCCACGCAGCGCAAGGAGCGGCAGAAGGCAGAGGCGCCTCATGCCGCCATCGTCGGTTATACCAATGCGGGGAAATCCACCCTGCTCAATGTTCTCTCCGGGTCGGAGGTGCTTGAAGCAGACATGCTTTTTGCGACTCTGGACCCTACGACCAGAAGAGTGGAACTTCCGGATGGCCGCGACCTGCTGGTGACCGATACTGTGGGATTCGTCAGGAATTTGCCGCATCGTCTGGTTGAGTCTTTCAAGGCCACTTTGGAGGAAGCGGTTCTTGCCGATTTCCTCGTGCATGTTCTCGATGCCAGCGAGCCCGAGCTGGAGCGTCTTTGCGATACAACCTTGGAGGTGATGACGGAACTTGGTGCCGCAGACAAACCGGTTCTTACCGTTCTTAATAAGATCGACTTGGTGCAGGATCCCCAACGGCTCCGGGCATTACAGTCCCAGTTTCCTGAAGCGGTCTCAATTTCAGCCCGGAGCGGTGAGGGCATGGACGCCCTGCATCACAAGTTTGTCGAGTATCTGTCCCGGGCAGTATCCCGCCGGCGCTACCGAATTCCGCAACACCGCGGCGACCTGGTGTCTCTCCTCCATGCTGAGGCGAAGGTCTTGGACACGTCATATGAGGGGAATAACGTGTTTCTTGAGGTCCTCCTCAGCAGGGAATTGGAAGGACGCCTCGAAGGCGACCGTGAGATTGTCCCGGCCTAACTGTCGATGAGGATAAATTTCCTTCTTTCCCGTAGCAATGCAAGGGAGGGGCGAAGGATCCAGACCCGGAAACGGGACTCGATGTGCTCGGATGGCCTAGAACTTGCCAACAGCGCTTACCGTTCAGTGGACTTGGCAAAACTGGCTCACTCAATTACTATGGCCATAGCGACATTCAGAATATCTTGATGAAAATGACGCAAAGCCTCATCCCTTGCTGGCAGGCTCTTTGGGTGCCTTCGCTCTTTCTGGGAGCCTTGTCTCTACCGCTTCAAGCGGATGAGCAGAATCTCCCCGCAAATCGACCGGCTCTGCAATCAGACCGGCAAAGTCCGGATCCGGCAGGGCCCCTTCCTCGTGTGGAAGGGAAGGTCGCGGGCAAAGCCGTGATTGTCGTAGAGGCGGAAGCAGTTGATGAAAAAGATCTAGCTGCTGCGAGAGCCCGTGTTGAAAAGGCCAATGCCGTTGCGCCCAACGTGCGACTTCAGATCTATCTCGATGAGAAACGATTCGGGCCGGGTTTTATCGATGGCAAACCCGGTAAGTTTACAACCAAGGCGGTGCACTCCTACAATAGAAGTATGGGGCGTGACCCGGATGCCTGGGAGGCTCTTCGCGAAGAGGCAAATCGAATGCTGGGCGAGACATACGCGGTTGCGATTGTTCCTGATTTCGCCACGGAGTGGGTCAATCCCAATCTCCCGCTGGAATATGCCGATCAAGCAGAGGAAGATCGAATGTCATATCGTAGTTATCTTGAGTTCATGGCCGAGCGGTATCACACCTCCGAAAGCTTTCTTACCCAGTTAAATGGAGCAGCGGTTGCCAACGAGGTGGCTCCTCGGAAGGCCCTGCTGGTGCCGAACGTTTCTCCCTTCCTGATCGAGGATCTGAAGGAAGGGCGGTCTCATGGAAAGGACCCGACTCTCAGTGCCCGGACAGTGGTGATTGATACCATTGGGCGGAATCTCTTTATTTACGAGAGAGGGTCCGCCCCGAGCGCGCCTGGTGCTGCAGTAGTGGTTGCAGAAAAGAATGAAAATTTTGAGCCGCAGAAATTAATCGCGATGTTCCCCATCACTCCGGGCAAGCTGGAGCAGACTCACCATGGGGAGTGGACGATAGTGAATTGCCTCGAGCTACCAAGCTGGTATTACGACAAGCAGCTTCTCGATACCGGTGTTCGCAGCAGGGATCGCAGCAAGGTGCTACGGATTTCTCCCGGCCCGAACCTGCCTGTTGGTATATTATGGTCGGGGCTTTCAAAATCCGGAATTGGTATCCACGGCACGGCAAGTCCTCGGACCATAGGTAGATCCCTTAGCGCGGGGTGTATTCGGCTTGCCAACTGGGACGCAGTGCGTTTCCCGACCCTGATTCGGCCTGGAGCCAAGGTCATTGTCCGTTGAGAGAGAGTCTTCGGATTTACGCTCGGAACGCAGCGGGGCTCACATCATACTACGCGCTATGTCTGGCCCTGTAACTGCCCCCGAACGCCCGATGGTGGACAAGGGTGCCCTCGTCCGGGCCGTGCTGTATGTGGTCGTGGTTCTGTATCTTGTGACGGATATCTTTGTAATTGGAGGGCCGTTGCGGCGTTCGCTAGCACGCAGAGCTCCTGATAGCGCAGAGGTCGTGGAGGCTGCCAAGGATGCAGGAGTGGTTGCTCGGATTCACTATCAGCCGATTCTGCTCACTCAGGTGGATCGTCGAGTCGAGGAGAACCTGTGGCGGTCAGGACGAAAAGTGGAAGGTCTCCCGCGAGATGAGAGAATTCTTCTCAGGCGTGCGGCCTTGAACGACTTGATTGATCTGCATCTTCTCCGACTCAAGGTTCGGTTCAGTCAGTCCGATGTGCCGGTAACGGACGACGAGATAGCATCCGAACTCGCCTTGTTTACTTCGCGTTTTCCCAGTGAGCAGGCATACCTTACCTCCCTGAGGGAAATGGGGTGGAGCGAAATGGAGCTACGCTATCGGATTGCGGCACGGATTCAGCAGGAAAAATACCTTTTCAGTATGATAGACGTCACGGTCGGAGAGCAGGAGGCAAAGATCTGGTTTGAAGAAAATAAGACACAACTTGCTCACCCTGAACGAGTGCGCGCGAGGCATATTTTCCGCTCAACGTCGGGTCTGACGGAGGGAAAGCCTGAGGAAGCCTTGAAACTTCTTGAGGGGGCGCAGACCGAACTATCGGGAGGTGCTGAATTTGGTGAGTTAGCCCGGCAACTCAGCGACGATAAAAAAACAAGGATGAACGGGGGTGATCTTGGCTGGCTACAACCTGCCCGGGTTCCAGAGGGTCTTCAGAAAGTTCTTTTTACGCTGGATCCTGGCAAACCGGTGCTCGTCCAGACGGCAATGGGCTGGCACCTCGTAGAGGTGCTCGAGAAGAGGGGGCCGAAGGAGCGAACATTCGCGGAAGCGCGTAAGGAAGTTCTCGCCGCTCTCGAGGCAGTAAAACGGAGAGACGGACTGAGGGAATACCGAAAGGGGCTTCGAGAGCGGGAAAAACCTCATATTGAAGTTTTTTTCGACGTTCTCGAGAGCGGCCTGTGAACCGCGCTCTCTACAAAAAAACAAGGCCGGAGTGAAAACGCCGGCCTTGCTGAAACTGGTAATTTCCCCTCGTGTTAACTGCCGGGCTGCGGCTGCTTAAGAAGATCGGAGGGGCTATCACCGTCCCAAGCATCGGCCTGGGAGGAGAGGATATCGTTCTTGGACCCATCCAGAACCTTGCCGTCGCTGAGACGCATGCGCATCGCCTTGGTGGATCCATCAATTCGGACTACAATCACCTTGTTCTCCCATAAATCTGGATCCCATTCAGAAGTATTTTTCTCGTAGCCATCGATAAGGAGCGGTCGGCTAGTAGTGTCGAGGTTAGTCTGTTCACTGATGTAGGCCCAGTGCACGTCACCGTCTTGGAGAATCTCCTGCGGCTGCATCCGGCCCCCCTCCTTGACCTTATCGTCTGGGGCGCTGTTCGAGCCCGCCGCCGGTGAATTTTTTACCCAGAATATAATCTCGGATTCAGTAACCCCGGAGAGAAACAGTTGTCTGAAGAAATCATTTGAGTAAGTCGTTCCGGTTCCTCCTTCTACTACATCCTCAGCGGTATCCTCGTTGGGAAATTGACCATCAAAATCCATTGCGAACCCATCGAGTGCCAGTTTCACCTGCTTAGCGTTGCTGACGGCCTCTGCCATAGCCGCGCGTTTCAGAGCCCTGAAAATCTGCGGTGTGGCGAGTGCGGCGAGTGCTACGATAATCGCGATAACGACTAGAAGCTCCACCAAGGTGAAGCCCTTTCGTCTGCTGCTTGTTGCAATGTTCATGTGTAATCCGGGTTTAGTATTTTTTTGTAGGCTTTGCGCGGTTACGCTGACCGATCTTACTTGAAGGAGAGGACTTCGAGCAAGGGACCAGATACTAACTTTCTGCCGGTCCGTCACAAGGGGAAAAGCTCAGGCGCTACCTAAATCGGGTAGAGATCGACCGTGCGCCTGCCCTGCGGCGAGGATCGCCTCGCGCTGCAAACCCACCAGATCTTCGATACCTTTCTGCGAAAGTCTCAACATCTCCTGCATTTCGCCGGAGGTAAAGACGTTTTCCTCGCCGCTCCCCTGAAGCTCCACAAAATTTCCGTCTTCCGTCATCACGACATTAAAGTCCACCGAAGCATCTCTGTCCTCAGGATAGTTCAAATCGAGCACCGGGAGGTCGTCACAGACTCCTGCGCTGACCGCCGCTACCAGCTGAGTCAGTGGGAACTCGGTCAGACCCCCGCTTCCAATAAGGCGATTTAAAGCTATTGCGACAGCGACACAACCCCCGGTTATGGATGCCGTTCGAGTGCCCCCGTCTGCCTGAAGGACGTCACAATCCACCCATACCGTTCTGGTCCCGAGTTTTTTCAGGTCCGTTACGGCCCGGAGGGCGCGGCCGATCAGGCGTTGGATCTCCGAGGAGCGACCATCAAGTTTTCCACGGCTGATGTCGCGGGATTTGCGTTCATGAGTTGAATAGGGAAGCATGCTGTATTCCGCTGTAAGCCACCCTCCGGGAACAGCCTGTGCCTTCATCCAGCGCGGGACATCCTCTTGAATAGTGGCAGCACAGATGACACGAGTGTTTCCAAAATTGACAAGTACCGAGCCTGAGGCATGCGGCGCGACATTGGGAACGAAGGAAACAGGGCGGAGTTGATCGGGAGCACGACCGTCAGGACGAGGCATGCACTGAGGGTAGTCACGGGCGTGGAGGCCGCAAGGGGCGAAACGGGCAAGATATCAATATTCCGTCTTTCCCACTTTCACATTTGGTCAATGGTTCGTTATGGTATGAGTGTGGGCCAATTTGGGGAAGACATGGAAAAGTGGGCGTCCGATGTCATTTTCGGACGAGTTCGAGGATTGGGCGCTGCGATCACGCGAGTGCTTTTCAGGGGCCTCTCTTATGTCTTTGGAATAATGGTTCAGTTTCGGCTGGCCATCCACCGGAGGCGTTGGAAGCAGCAGGAGAACTTAGGCACCCGGGTTGTAAGCGTGGGAAATCTTACAGTCGGGGGAACCGGAAAAACCCCGGTGGTTGAGCTTCTGGCGCGATCGCTCAGGGAGCGAGGTCGTAAAGTCGCCATTTTAAGCAGGGGATATAAAAGTCGTAAGCTGGATGAACCCCAGCAGTGGGGTGACCTTGACTCCGCAGAATGCAAGGCACTGCCAAAGATTGTCAGCGATGGTGAAGAGTTGCTACTGGATGCAGTTTATGCAGGAGATGAACCTTACATGCTGGCAAAGAACCTGGAGGGGGTTCAAGTCGTAGTAGACAAGAACCGGGTTAAGGCAGGGCGCTTTGCGGTGAAGGAACTGGGCGCAGATATTCTCGTGCTGGATGACGGGTTGCAGTATCTGGCCCTCGACCACGAGTTTGATCTAGTGCTTATTGATCAGAATGCACCTTTTGGGACCTCAGCCCGCGCCCTTCTTCCGCGGGGGACGTTAAGAGAGCCTCCCCGAAACCTCTGCCGTGCTAGCCATATCATGATCACCAAGTGCCATGGGCTGACAGAGGAGGGTCTTCTTTCTTCGCTGAAAAAACATAATTCAGTTGCGGAGATAATGCAGACGACACATGCGCCGAAATACCTTGAGCAGGTTTTTGGAGATAAGCGGCTTCCGTTGGAGGAGCTCGAGGGCAAGTATGTTGCAGCAGTCAGCGGAATCGCAGTGCCGGAAAGCTTTGAGAATTTGCTGGAAACGCTGGGGGCGAGAGTGGAGTTCCATCGGATCTTTGCGGATCACCACCAGTTTAGGCAAATTGAAATTGACCGATTCATGACACGCTGTGTTGAACGGGACATCGAGATGATTATCACCACTGAGAAGGACGCAGTGCGCTTTCTCGAGCCAAGCGAGTTAGACGTGGAGATTTATTTCCTGCGGATTGAGGTAGAAATTATCGATGGACAGGATGTCTGGGATCGTTTCATAGGGCACCTCGTCGAGCCAAGAGAGAAGCCTGCGGTGGAGTGGGCGGAGGAGAGGCTTTTGCTGGATCCCATAGGTTCTTGAGCTGATCACCAGCGAACTCTAAGTTCCCTGAAGAACAAAGCTGAGGCCGGAACATGCAGGAAACGGAATGGATCGTAGCAGAAGTGCCTGAAGGGGTCAGCCCTGATGCGGCGGGGAGCCACAACCTCCCGTTCATCCTGCGTGTTCTGCTTGCCCAACGGGGTTTTACGGATGCCGCGCGACTGGAGCCATTTCTGCGTCCCCGGCTTCGCGACTTGCGCGACCCCTTTGAGCTGCCCGATATGAATCTTGCTGTAACGAGGACTCTACAGGCTGTGGACAGTGGCGAGCCTGTGTGCGTTTTTGGAGACTACGATGTAGATGGGATCACGTCTGTGACAATTCTTTCAGGCCTTCTTTCAGATTACGGGCTGGAGGTTCAGCCATTTATCCCCATTCGGGGGGAGGAAGGATACGGGCTCAGTGATGCTGCAGTGGAACGCTGCCTTGAATCTAAGCCAAGGCCGTCGCTTCTGATCACGGTGGATTGTGGAACTGCCTCCGGGGAGCAGATAGAAAGGTTGGCAGCTGAAGGCATCGATGTGATTGTAGTGGACCATCATGAAACCGGGCCCGGGGGGCGACCTCCAGCGGTGGCAGTGGTCAATCCCAAGCTGGGGGATGACTATGGGTACCTCTGCTCTGCGGGAGTTGTTTTCAAGCTTGCGCATGCACTCCTCAAGAGGCGACGGATCGAGGGAGTAGATCTGAAAGACGTTCTGGATCTTGTCGCGGTGGCGACAGTGGCAGATATCGTGCCGTTGATTGATGAAAATCGTATGCTGGTTCGTCATGGTCTGCGGCGGCTCCCGCAGACTGTCAACCCTGGGCTGAATGCGTTGATGGAGGTCAGTGGTATCAGCGGTTACGCCAGCAGCAGTGATGTCGGATTCCGAATCGGTCCTCGAATTAATGCGGCGGGCCGGATGGATGCTCCCGAGGATGCCCTGAAAGCCTTGATGACTGACTGCAGAGAGGTTGCGGTTTCGATGGCCGAACAACTGGACCAGCACAATCGGAGGCGTCAGAAGCATGAGCAGCAGATGCACGAAGAAGCTCTCAGGCTGCTTGACGAGGAGTCAGCGGTTGATGAGGCCCCGGTGATTGTAGTGGGCTCCAGGCAGTGGCATCCCGGGGTAGTAGGGATTGTCGCCTCCAAGCTGATGCGGACATACCATAAGCCTTCGTTTGTCATTGCTTTCGGCGAGGATGGGTTTGGCAAGGGAAGTGGCCGTAGTATTGAAGGGGTCTCGCTTGTGGATGCCATCGATTCCTGCAGATTGCTTCTTGAGGCGGGAGGCGGGCACCATATGGCTGCGGGAATCAGTCTACGCGAGGACAGGCTGGACGAATTCCGGCAGGCGTTCGGGAAATACGTGCTGGAGAATACCACCGCAGAGAGTCGGAGGCCGCGTCTGCATATCGATGCAGAGGTTCCGCTTGAAGAGCTGTCGCTGGATTTTCTTGCCAGTTATGAGCTCTTGCAGCCATTTGGCTCAGGCAACCCCCAGCCGGTTTTCATGTCTCGTAACGTGTGGCTTACGGATTCACCTCGCCACTTGAAGAATAAGCATCTTCGACTTGCTCTTCGGCAGGGGATCGCGGAGCGCGATGCGATGTTTTTTGGAGCTGGTGGGAGGGAGCTGCCCGATCCGCCGTGGGATGTTGCATTTACAATAGATCGCAATTTTTTCCGGGGGCGACTCTCTCTCCAGATGAGCGTGAAAGATATCCGCCGGGCCAGATGAAAACGCGTTACTTTCCAAGAGTGCCTGTGCCTTTAGCTCGGACAAAGAAAGGCTTGGAGAGCAGATGAACGAGTTGACTCCAGACCTCGCACTGTCCTCCTGCGGATTCATCGAACCCAAGGAGGTCGAGGCCCTCGCAAAAGCAGATATCCATGCGGTGGAAGACCTTTTGAACTGGTTCCCTCGACGATATGAAGATCGGCGTTGTTTTGACGCCTTTCCGGTGCATGTCGCAGGAGATGCCGTGTGTCTGCGGGGAATGGTAGTGGACTCAGCGAGAAAAAGATTTGGGGGACGCCGTCAATTCTATGAGATCGTCGTGGAGGGATCTGGCGACAGCCTGCTTTCCAACAGCAGGATTACATGCCGCTGGTTTAACATGCCTTATCTTCACCGAATGGTGGCGGTTGGCCATGAGGTTGTCATTTACGGCAAACCCAAGGAACAAGGATCACGCATGCTGATCGATCATCCGGAATTCGAGGTGGTTCAGAATGAGGGGGGATCTTCGATTCATCTTGAAAGGATTGTTCCGATTTACCGGAATATATCGGGGATTCCAGCTCGTCGACTTCGGGAGCTACTCCATGAGGCTCTGAGTGGTCTGGACGTTGAATGGGGAGAACCCGGTCCCGTCTTTAGCGATTGTTCCCGGGGAGAAATGTTGCGAGATGTTCACTTCCCCGGAGAGGTGGAGAAAGCTCAGTCAGCCAGACGAAAATTTGCGCTTGAGGAATTCTTTTTGCTTCAGTTGAGGGTGCTCTGGCGGCGGCAACGGTTTCGTTCGCAGCCAGGGAGAATCCAAGGTCGTAAAACCAAACTTCTTCGCGCCTTTCATGAAAGCCTGCCGTTTGATTTGACGGACGCTCAGAAGCGGAGCGTTAATGAGATCGCGGCGGATCTTCGTAGTGAGCGCCCGATGAACCGGCTCTTGCAGGGCGATGTGGGGTCGGGAAAGACCTTCGTAGCCATGTGTGCGATGATGCTTGTGGTGGAGTCAGGGAGTCAGGCTGCTCTTATGGCTCCTACCCAGATTCTCGCAGAGCAGCACTACCTGACGTTTCGTAAATGGCTTTCTTCGCTGGAGGTTCGAGTTGCCCTTGTAACCGGTTCGAGGAAAGAGAGCGATCATTTCGGTTTTGAGGGAGCTCCACAGATCGTAATTGGGACCCATGCGCTTCTCTACGATAATGTGGATTTCAAGGATCTGGGGCTGGTTGTTATCGATGAGCAGCACAAATTCGGGGTCAGCCAGCGAAGCAGGCTTATTCAGCAGGGAACCATCCCGGATGTCCTCGTTATGACGGCAACCCCGATCCCCCGGACGCTGACCCTGACGATGTATGGAGACTTGGACGTCTCGGTTCTGGATGAGCTTCCTGCTGGCCGGGGAAAAATTATTACCGGGATGCGGGAAAAGCCCAAAGTGAGCGATGTGACGAAATTTCTGCGGGAGCAGCTGAGTTCCGGCCGGCAGGGATACATTATCTATCCGCTTGTTGAGGAAAGTGACGCACTACGGGCGAGTTCAGCCAAAGGCGAGATAGATAAGTGGGCGAAGCGCCTTCGAGATTATGAGGTGGGCCTGCTTCATGGGAAAATGAAGCCGGAGGAAAAGGAAGAAGTGATGGCTCGGTTTAGAGATAATGACATTCAGGTCCTCGTCGCTACCACTGTCGTTGAGGTTGGCGTGGACGTTCCCAATGCAAACGTGATGGTGATCTACAACGCTGAGCGCTTTGGCCTTGCTCAGCTCCATCAGTTACGAGGACGGATCGGGCGTGGAAGTTACCAGAGCTACTGCATTCTGGTCACGGATGGGAAGAATGAAGAAGGGAAGAGGAAATTACAGGTTCTTGAGAATACCACAGACGGTTTCAAGATAGCGGAAGAGGACCTTAACCTGAGAGGACCCGGAGAGGTGTTGGGGACAGCCCAGAGTGGGATGAGCGATTTGCGCTTCGTGGATTTTCTGGCTGACGGAAGTTTGGTGAGAGAGGCAAGGCAGCTCGCTGAGGAAGTGTTGGAACGTGACCCAGAGCTGGAGGAGTCTCCTCGTCTGAAAAAAGAGGTGGAAGCGATTACAGAGGAATGCTGAAGAAATTTCTCTTAACGCTCTAGAATTTCGACCTCATATCCGTCAGGGTCAGTGACGAAAGCCATCTTGCGCTCTCCTGCTTCGAATTTTTCTCTCCATTGTTCAGGCCAGATATCTATGCCTCCAGCCTCAAGGGCTCCGCAATACTCAATAATGTCCGGAACCCCCACACAGGTGTGCATCAGATCCTCAGGAAACTGGACTTTAAACCCCGGCGAGTAAGTGAGTTCAAGAAAATGCTCGTTCCCGGGGAGGTGCAGAAAGGCCAGCTTATTCCCCTGGGGGGAGTCTTTCCGTTCTCCAAGTTCGAAACCCAGTTGCTGATAGAAGGAAATTGAAGCTTCAGGGTCAGAGACCCGAATCCGGGTATGAAGAAACTTGATCATCAAGCAAGTAGTGGAAAGTGGGGTCGGGGAGGCAAGGATAGAATTGCATAGTGAGCATATTTGCAGACCTGAATGAGAGAGAAGCTCACGCTGGAATAGATTGCCTCTTGCTACGCCGCGGGACCAGCAGTAGTAACCGGTATCGGTTTGCAGTCTTTCAGCCTGACCCTAGCGCTCCGCTATCTCAACCCAAAGCGGACCTATTTCTCGCTTATCACCCTGGTATGTCTTCTGGGGGTGGCAGTAGGGGTAATGGTGCTCATTGTTGTGCTGGCTGTGATGGCTGGTTTTGAGAGAGAGGTTAAAAGCCGTCTATTGGGTTTTTCTCCGCATATCGAGCTGAGGAAGGAAGGAGTAGTCGTCACGACGAGGGATGGGGGCATGATTGCGGGAACCTTGGCAGAAAGGAGTCCTTCAGCAATCTCCCTGCGTCTCGATGAGGCCATGGAGACGCCGATAGCCATTCCCACTGAAGATATCGTCTCTCTTGCAAAAACGCCCCTGTTGATCCGGGAGTGGGGTAATCTGCAGAAGCGTGTGGAAAAGGTAGCGGAAGTGACAGAATCTTATGCGCAACTCCGGGATTTTACGATTCTTGAGAAATCGGATCGATTTGCGCCGATAGAGTTTCGAGCAATCGACACCTCTAATGAGCAACAAATGGCAGCCTTGGGAGAGCTTATCCTTGATGGGGGTAGCGCGGACGTGGGTTTTGACGAAAGAGCTGTGGTTGCTGAATCGACCGCAAAAAATTTCGACATATCGGTGGGGGACAGGATCTTACTTCACTCTGCTCGTAACCTGCAGCAGATGGCGGATTCATGGAAAATTACCGACCAGGAGCTGGTGGCGAAAGAGTATGCCGATCTGTTTGATAAGGCTCGCAGAGACCTCGTTCAGGAGATGGTTTCGAAGGAAGGCAATGAGGTGTTTGATTGGGAATTTCTGGCGGGCTTGGCTGATGCCATTGATGGGCTTCGGGCCGGGAAAATACGGCCCAGCGAACAAGAGATCCTGAATACGATTCTCATCATTCTTCAGGAAGGAACCCGCAAAGAGGAGAGCTCTACGTTTGTGTTGGAGGCGGGATCATTGAAGAGAATATTGGAGCAGTTGGATCTTCTTGAGCAAATGGACCGCGAAGTGGAAGACGGGCGATTGTTGCGTGGTTTAAGGGAAGTGGCCCTGCCTCGGGAGCTTGAGGTTGTAGGGATCTTCCGGACGAGCCAGCACGTGATGCATCCCGCGGTCTTTGTGCCCCTCGCCACCGGACAGGAGCTGAAGAATATGGAGGGAGGAGTCGAGTCTATAGGGGTCCGGGTTACTGATCCATACCGGCTGGAGGCGGTTCAGGCCTTGCTCGAACAGGAGTTGGGGCCTTCATGGTCCGTGCGCAGCTGGCAGGACCAGAATCGTGCATGGGTCGATCTCATAGCTCGCGAGCGCATGATGATGTACTTTGCACTGTCGTTCATCGTTCTGGTTTCCGCGTTTTGTATCATGGCAGTGATTTTCACAATCACGATCATGAAGAAGCAGGAGATCGGGGTCATGAAGGCCTTGGGAGCGACGCCCTTTCAGGTTATCCGAGTGTTCACTTTCCAGGGATCGATCGTGGGGTTGATCGGGGCGCTGCTTGGAGTTGGACTGGGCCTTCTTGTTGTGCGTTTCCGTGATCCGATATATCAGGCGCTCAAGAGGATTGGATTTGATGTCTTCCCTCAAGAATTTCATGGAATTGATGGGCTCCCTGCTCATGTCAACATGCAGGAAGTCGCTACCGTTGGTATAGGAGCCTCAATTCTCTGCGTTATCGCAGCCCTGATCCCTGCGTTCTTAACCTCCCGGCGTGATCCTGCGCGCTGCCTGCGTAATTACTAGGTTACTGCGTAATGGAAATCTGGATCGCCGAGGGGGAGAGGAAAAGTGGACCCTTTGAGACATATCTCGTAAGGGGGCGGATTGAGGAGGGCGACCTGTCCGGAGACGAGCTCGCCTGGCACAAGGATCAGGATGGCTGGGTGAAGTTGCGGGAGATGGACGTCTTCCGGGCTGCGTTCGAAAACAAGAGTCAGGAGGTGCCCGTCGCCCTCCCACCACCGCTCCCGGTTGAGCCCTACCCTTTTCTCAGGTTCTTTGCTCGCTGGTTTGATATATTGCTCTACCTTCTCTGCTTTTTCTCTCTGTTCCGGCTGGCAGGCAGGGACTTCGCTCAGGTCGACACCGGGCCATTCCTGTATCTATATTTTCTCCCCTGCCTCCTGCTGGAGGCGGGCATAGTCCACAAGCTGGCAACAACCCCGGGCAAATATCTTCTGGGAATTCGGGTAACCACTGCAGACGAAAACCAGCTCACCTTACAGGCTGCGCTGATTCGATCTCTTCGGGCATTTATCGTTGGCCTTGGCCTCATGGTACACCCTTTTCTGACTGCAATTTGTCACGTGTATTGCCTCTGGTATCTTCTCCGTCGCAAAGAAGCTCCATGGGATACGATGACGAACACAAAGGTTATCGCCCAAAGACCCTCGGTTAGTGTTGCAGTACGGTTTACTCTTGTATTTTTGGCGGTCGTTTCGCTTCTCTTTGTTGTCTTGCGACCTGGCTTCGATGCTGTGCTCGAGGAAGTGATAAAAGAGGAGAGGAAGCGATCAGGCGAGGTTCGTTGACTCTTTGCACGATAAGGCGGATACTCGAAGACAGATGCCCGGAACCGTCTATTTTGATCTGGAAACGCAGCGTAGCTTCAACGACGTTGGGGGGTCATCCAACCTCAGCCAGATGGGGGTTTCCGTAGGGTGTTCCTTCTGTACAGAATCTCGGGAATACCGGCTTTACCCTGAGGATGAGCTAGAGGACTTGGTCCAGCTTCTGACGAAGGCCGATCTGGTGGTGGGCTATAATCATCTCCACTTCGACTATGGGGTGCTCGAAGGCTACACCATATTGGATCTGAGTTCCCGAACGGTTAACCTGGACTTGATGGCTGATCTCAAGGAGCTCATTGGTCGGCGCGTTGGTCTTGGGCACGTTGCCGCGGCTACTTTGGGAACCGGCAAGACTGCGGTTGGCGTTGATGCATTAAAGTGGTGGCGCGAGCATAAAACGACAGGGAGTAACGAGCCATTGATGCGCATCGCGGAATACTGTGCCTATGATGTGAAGGTGACCAAGTGCCTTCACGAGTATGGGCGGGAGCACGGCCATATCAAGTTTGACGATGGCTCCGGGTCGGAGCAGGAGATCGCCGTGGACTGGTGAACCCTCCCCCGCCTGCAGGTAAAGCGATCGCCGTCAGGGGCCTCAGGGAGGTCTTAAGATTTCGGGTGAGCGCCCTCTTCCCTGGATCGTGGCTTGACTACACAATGTGTTCTTTCCCCACAGTAGGAACAGTTGAATGTGTTTGTGAGGAGAATATCCCGGGAAATTCGCAGCCGGTAGCTCCAGAAAGTTCGTCCTGCATGCCGGTTACGCTGGGCACGCGATCCCCGGAGGACCGGGCCTCGACAAAGAGGGCAATACGCCGAGTGAGCAAAAAACCTGTAGAGCAGGAAGATACAAAAGCTGGTAAGAA
>Ga0160422_10000546_pt1 | contig 22927 bp, 17 predicted proteins | sample Fk160mmetaG_FD_108192 | JGI IMG/M metagenome (GOLD analysis project Ga0160422, IMG submission 108192) | Marine microbial communities from the Central Pacific Ocean - Fk160115 60m metaG | ecosystem: Environmental > Aquatic > Marine > Oceanic > Photic zone | place: The Central Pacific Ocean...
AAAAATTATAGAGATGGGTATTTAGAAAGAATATCAGGAAATGGTCTTGTATATTCTGAATATTCTAATGCTCAGCTAGTTACTTTGACCAATTACCACAAAAGAAATAGAGAAGTATCTACGTTATGTTTACTTGGTGTTTATTTAATTAATATTATTGATGCGTCAGTTAATGCTCATTTGTTTAGTTATGACATTAATGAAGATTTATCGCTCATACTGCAACCACAATATATGTTTGATACAGAAACTGCTGGAATTCTATTGTCATTAAATTTGTAAGTTTGTGTTATGAAAATCGCAATATTTGGAAATGGAAAAATGGGAAAGAAAATTTCTCAAATTGCTATTAAAAAAGGTCATGAAATAGTGTGCATTACCGATTCAAAAAGACCTGCCAAATTCTCAACAATTGAAAATGCTGAAGTTGCAATTGAATTTAGTACCCCAACCACTGCATTTGAAAATATTAAATATGCAATTAAAAAAGGAGTACCTGTTGTAGCTGGAACTACTGGTTGGTTAGAAAAAAAAGAGGAAATAAATGAAAAATGTCTTAAATATAATGGAACATTTTTATACGCATCTAATTTTAGTATCGGTGTAAATATTTTTTTTAAAATCAATGAAGAAATAGCAAAAATTATGAAGAATAAAAATTATGACACTTCACTACATGAAATACATCACAAACATAAGTTAGATTCACCAAGCGGCACAGCAATTACAATATCAAAAAAACTAGAAAAAATTTTAAATAAAAATATCAGTATCTCTAGCGAAAGAGTCAATAAAGAGCCAGGTACTCATTTAGTAAATTATGTTTCAGATTTTGATAAGATTGAAGTAAAACACTCAGCATTTAACAGAGATGGCTTTGCTTTAGGGGCAATTATGGCGGCGGAATGGATTAAAGATAAAAAAGGTATTTTTGAAATGTCTGACGTTATTCACGAATTAATATGATATGATCAACAAAGCACTTAATTTTTTAAAAAAACAATCAACAGGGTTCTTATTTATTTTAGGAACAATAATATGGACTATTTTTATTTATTTAATTGGAGGGGAATGGCTTTATTTTGTTCCTTTATTAATTGGTGATATTTTATTTTGGAAAACAATTCCGTGGCATTTTTGGAAGAAAAACAAAGATAAAAAAGAAAAAAGAAAAAAAAGTGAATTTAGAACATGGGTTGATGCAATAGGTTTTGCGGTAATTGCTGCCACAATTTTAAGAACATTTCTAATTGAGGCTTACACAATACCAACATCTTCAATGGAAAAATCTATGTTAGTAGGAGACTTTTTGTTTGTAAGTAAACTAAGCTATGGCCCCAGAGTTCCAATGACACCACTTGCTTTTCCTTTAGTACATCATACAATGCCTTTAACTGGAGGTAAATCTTATTCCGAAAAAATTAAAATTCCATTTCATAGAATGAAAGGATTAAATAAAATAAAAAGAAATGATTGTGTTGTCTTTAACTGGCCTGCTGAAAATAAAGGAAGACCAATTGACAAAAAAGATAATTATGTTAAAAGGTGTGTTGGATTACCTGGCGATATTATTGAAATTAAAGATGGTGATTTATTTATAAACAAATTACCTCACAATGAGCCCAAAGGAATGAAAAAGCAAGCTAAATATATTATTAAATCAAAAACTAGACTAAATGAGGAACTTCTATATGAGAAATATGATATAAATACTAACTATAATATTGATATTAATGCATCAAATCAAAATTCTGATTTTCAAATAAAAAAAATAGAAAATAACATTATTGAGTATAATTTTAATGCCACCTCTGACGCTATTTTAGATTTAAAAACACAACCTTATATATCTGAAATCACAAAACAAACAGATGGATCCGGTTTTGAAATGTTTTCAAATAACTGGCAATTTAGTAATCCAAATAAATTTCTTTATAATAATCCATATAATTGGAACGAAGATAATTATGGCCCGATTACCATTCCTAAAAAGGGAGTAACAATAAACTTAACAAGTAAAAATCTTCCTCTTTATAAGGATATTATTGAAAGATACGAGAATAATTCTTTGAAAACAATAAATAATATCATTTATATAAACAATAAAATAGCCACAAAATATACATTTAAAATGAACTACTACTGGATGATGGGTGATAATAGACATAACTCTGCAGACAGTAGAGTTTGGGGATTTGTTCCAGAAGATCATATAGTAGGAAAAGCACTATTTATTTGGATGAGTTGGGATAAGAGAGCAAAAGGATTCAAAAAAATTAGGTGGAATAGACTTTTCAAAAGTGTCAAGTAAAATCATTTTACCATCTGCATATTTCGCTCCAATTATGTATTTTGGAGTTCTAGTAAATAATAAATGTATAATTGAATCAAGAGAAAATTTTGTAAGAAGAAGTATTCGAAATCACTGTAACATATACACTTCAAATGGAAAACTAAAATTAAGTATTCCAGTTAAAAAAAATACTGATAAAAAAATAACTAAAATTAAAATATGCTATAATGAAAATTGGCAAAAAAAACATTGGAATTCTATAATTACTAATTACAACTCATCTCCATTTTTCAAATACTATAAAAACGAATTGTACGATTGTTTTATTGAAAAAGAAACTTATTTATTTTCATTCACGCAAAAGATTAATAAAAAGATACTCAAATTTTTAAATTATGAAAATAATATTCTAAAAACACCGATTTATGAAAAAAAGGGAGAATTTATAGACTTAAGAAATTTTAACTGGGACACTATAAGTTTAAAAAAATATGACCAAGTTTTTTACAATAAATCTGCATTTATAAATAATCTATCGATAATTGATCTTATCTTTAATTTAGGTCCCGAATCTCAAAATTATCTTAAAAACATTAATAAGACAGCACACATTAATGACATAGGAATTATAAGTTAATGTAGTCTCATAATTTTATAATTTCTATTTTTCTATTTTTGAAAAAAAATATTTATGGCCGATTTAGATTTTAATAAAAATGATGATAAAATAAGATTGCTAATTTCTGAAATGAAAAGAAAGTATTCTATCATATCATTAGGGGGTGGAAAACAAAAAATAACAAAACAACATCAAAAAGGAAAACTCACAGCTAGAGAAAGAATTAATTATTTAAAAGACTCTGATTCAAAATTTTTAGAAATTGGATCCTTTGCAGGATACAAAATGTATGAGGAATATGGCGGATGTCCTGCTGGAGGAGTAGTAGGTGGATTAATTTATATAGGAGGTAAATTATGCGTAGTTGTAGCGAACGATGCCACGGTTAAAGCTGGTTCCTGGTTTCCAATTACAGCAAAAAAAAATTTAAGACTTCAAGAAATTTCTATAGAAAATAAACTACCAATAATTTACTTAGTTGATAGTGCTGGTGTATTTCTTCCAATGCAAGATGAAATATTTCCTGATAAAGAACATTTTGGACGAATTTTTAGAAATAATGCAAAAATGAGTTCGTTAGGAATAAATCAAATTTCAGCAATAATGGGTTCATGTGTAGCTGGAGGAGCATATTTACCCATTATGAGTGATGAATCTATTATTGTAGATAAAACTGCAAATATTTTTTTAGCAGGAAGTTACTTAGTAAAAGCAGCAATTGGTGAAAATATTAGTAATGAAGAACTTGGTGGCGCAACAACTCATTGCGAAATTTCTGGTGTAACAGACTATAAAGCTAAAAATGATAAAGATGCGCTTGATAAAATTAAATCTTTAGTAGATAAGATAGGTGATTATAATAAAGCTGGATTTGATAGAGCTATAGCTGTCAAACCAAAAAAAAATGAAAAAGAAATTTATGGAATTCTTCCAAGAAAGAGATCTAAGCCATATGACATGAAAGAAATTATATATCGCTTAGTTGATAATTCAATATTTGAAGAATATAAAGAAAATTATGGTAAATCAATCATTTGTGGATATTCAAGAATTGACGGATGGGCAGTTGGTATTGTTGCAAACCAAAGAGAAATTATAAAAACTAAAAAAGGAGAAGTCCAATTTGGTGGCGTCATTTACTCTGACTCTGCTGATAAATCTGCACGTTTTATTGCAAATTGTAATCAAAAAAAAATCCCCCTCGTATTTCTTCAAGATGTTACAGGTTTTATGGTAGGATCTAAATCAGAACATGCAGGAATTATAAAAGATGGAGCTAAAATGGTAAATACTATGTCTAATTCTGTTGTACCAAAATTCACAATCATTATTGGAAATTCATATGGCGCTGGTAATTACGCAATGTGTGGTAAAGCATATGATCCAAGGTTAATTGTAGCATGGCCTACAGCAAAATTAGGAGTTATGGGGGGAGAGCAGGCCGCTAAAGTATTACTTCAAATTGAAAAATCAAAACTTGAAGCAAATGGAGAAAGAATTGATACCAAGAAAGAAAAATCTATTTTAAATAACATAAAAGAAAAATATGAAATAGAAACATCACCATATTATGCAGCATCTCGTCTGTGGGTTGACAATATAATTGATCCACTTGAGACAAGAGAAATCATTTCAATTGGAATTGAAGCAGCCAATCATTCTCCAATAAAAGAAAGATACAATCCTGGAGTAATACAAACATAAATAAGATCCAATTCTTATATTTGCAATCTTTAAATTAATAAATGATAAAAATATCTTTACCAGACGGTAGCATAAAAGAAGTTAATAAGGGTACATCACCGCTAGAAATTGCTATTAGTATCTCTGAAGGATTAGCCAGAAATGTACTTTGTGCAAGTGTTAACAAAGAATTGTGGGATTTAAATAGACCAATTCATGAAGATTCATCTTTAAAACTTCATACTTGGAGTGATTCTGAAGGAAAAAAGTGTTTTTGGCACTCTACCGCACATATAATGGCCGAGGCATTAGAAGAGCTTTACCCAGGAGTAAAATTTGGTATTGGTCCTGCGATAGAAAATGGCTTCTATTATGATATTGATTTAAACGGAAAGATGCTTTCATCAGACGATTTTTCAAAAATTGAATCAAAAATGAAAGAATTATCTTCCAAGAAATTAAAATTTGAAAGAAAAAAAGTTTCAAAAAGTCAAGCTTATTCTTACTTTAAAGAAAAAGATGATGAGTATAAACTAGAATTAATTGAAAATTTAAAAGATGGCGATATTACTTTTTATACTCAAGGAAACTTTACTGATCTATGTAAAGGTCCACATATTTCCTCATCTGAAAAAATAAAAGCGATAAAGCTATTAAATGTTGCTGGTGCTTATTGGAGAGGAGATGAAAAAAGAAAGCAACTAACACGTATTTATGGTATATCTTTTCCAAAACAAAAAGAACTAATCAGCTATTTAGATTTTTTAGAGCAAGCAAAAAAGCGTGACCATAGAAAAATTGGTAGAGAAATGGAACTATTTACCTTTTCTCAAAAAGTAGGTCAAGGCTTGCCTATGTGGCTACCAAAAGGTACTAAACTAAAAGAAAAATTGGAAAATTTTTTAAAAGAAGCACAAGAAAAAGCTGGCTATCTTACTGTAACAACTCCACACATTGGAAATAAAGAGTTATATATTCAATCAGGTCACTATGATAAATATGGAGAGGATTCATTTCAACCTATAAAAACACCAAACGAGGGTGAAGAGTTTTTCTTAAAACCAATGAATTGTCCACATCATTGTGAAATTTATGCATCAAAGCAGTATTCTTATAAAGATCTTCCCATTAGATTAGCAGAGTTCGGAACCGTTTATCGTTATGAACAGTCAGGAGAACTTCATGGATTAACTCGTGTTAGAGGATTTACTCAAGATGATGCACATATTTTTGCACGTCCTGACCAATTAAAAGAAGAATTTATTAATGTTATTGATTTAGTCCTTTTCATTTTTAATGCACTTGGATTTACAGAATTTAAAACTCAAATCTCCTTAAGAGACAAAGAAAATAAAGAAAAATACATTGGATCTGACGATAATTGGGAAAAAGCAGAACAAGCCATTATTGAGGCTTCTAACGAAAAGAAATTAGATACTGTTGTTGAATATGGTGAAGCTGCATTTTATGGTCCTAAGCTAGACTTTATGGTTAAGGATGCAATAGGAAGAGAATGGCAATTAGGAACAATACAAGTAGATTATAACTTACCAGAACGTTTTGAACTAGAATATATTGGGCCAGATAATAAAAAGCATAGACCCGTAATGATTCATAGGGCTCCTTTTGGATCTATGGAGAGGTTTATTGCTGTTCTTATTGAACATTGTAATGGTAATTTTCCTATATGGCTAGCGCCTGAACAATTTATAATACTTCCAATAAGTGAAAAATACCATGATTATGCTGAAAAAGTATTGAGTTTTCTAAAAAAATACGATATTTGCGGCCCTATTGATCGTAGAGCAGAAACAACAGGCAGAAAGATTAGAGATGCTGAAGTTTCAAAATTGCCATACATAATAATAGTAGGTGAGAAAGAAGTTAAAGAAGATGTAGTTACAATACGAAAGCATGGAGGCGAAAACTTAGGAAGTATGAAGGTTGATGAATTTAAAAATTTAATAAAACAAGAAATCAGAAGTATAATAAAATTTAATAACTAAAAAAACAGAAAAATCGTACAAAGGAGAAAATCATTTAAAGGACGAGTAATTAAGAAAAAATTACACAAGACAAATAGAGAAATTACATCACCATTTGTGAGGATGGTAGGTGATGACGTAGAAGCAAAAATATGCTCATTAGATGATGCAATAAGCACTGCTCAAAAACTTGGTCTTGATCTTGTTGAGATATCTCCAAACGCGGATCCTCCTGTTTGCAAAATAATAGATTACAAAAAATTCATCTATGACCAAAAAAAGAAATTAAAAAACATACAAAACAAAAGTCAAAAAATTGTTATTAAAGAATTAAGATTTGGTCCTAACACTGGTGATCATGATTTTGATTTCAAACTAAAACATGCAAAAAGCTTTCTTGCAGATGGAGCAAAAGTAAGAGCCTTTGTGTTTTTTAGAGGAAGAACAATTGTTTTTAAAGAACAAGGACAGATTTTACTTCTGAAGCTAGCTCAGGCCTTAGAGGAAGTTGGAGTTGTTGAAGAAATGCCAAAGCTAGATGGAAAAAAAATGATAATGATAATTGCACCAAAAAAAATAAAAAAATAAGACAATGCCAAAAATGAAAACTAAAGCTGGAGCCAAAAAAAGATTTAAGTTAACTGGTTCCGGAAAATTAAAGAGAAAACAAGCGTTTAAATCACATATTTTGACAAAAAAAGAAACAAAACAAAAACACAACTTAACTAAAACAGCATATGTATCGAAATCAGATACAAAAAATGTAAAACTTCAGTTAGGTTTATAATTGAAAATAGGTTATTAACCAGTTTTATAGTTTTAAGCACTTAAAAGTCACTATACAACAAAAAACAAAGAAAAATGCCAAGATCAGTAAACTCTGTAGCTGCCAAAGCTAGAAGAAAAAAAATTTTAAAAGCCTCTAAAGGATATTTCGGTAGAAGAAAAAATGTTCATACAGTAGCAAAAAATGCTGTTGAAAAAGGCCTACAATATGCATATAGAGATAGAAAAAACAAAAAAAGAAATTTTAGAGCACTTTGGATACAAAGAATAAACGCGGGTGCTAGATTGCATGGGATGTCATACTCTCAATTTATGGGGAAAATTAAATCCAATAAAATCGACTTAAACAGGAAAGTGTTAGCAGATTTAGCAATGAATCACCCAACTACATTTAAGGCAATTATAGAAAAAGTAAAATAATTTGTTTGCTTTGATCAAGCAAACACTATATTACTAATTAATTACATCGTTTTTTTGTTGCAACAGACTTAAAGCATCAATGGCGTAATAATAATCTGGATTTAATTGAATAGCTCTTTTATAGTCTGATTCTGCTTGTTTAATATTACCTAAAGTTTCAAAACATATTCCTCTTGCGTAATAAGCCTGATAAAATGAAGAGTTGGAATAGATAGCATCTGAAAAATTATTTGCAGCGATATCATATAATTCAAGCTCCATATGAATAAATCCTAAATTATAATGACTATCAGAATGAAATTTATTTACTTCATGAAGTACTGCATATGCTGACAATGCATTATTCCATTCTTGCATATCTTGATAAAACAGAGCTTTATTGTATAAAACAAGTTCATTTTTTGAATCTAACTTTATTGCATTATCATAATAAAGTATTGCATTTTTGTCTTTTAACAAATGATAAATCTGACCTAATTGCATGTTAGCTTCAAAAAAAGATGGATTAATTAGTAACGAATTTCTAAAGCAATCGATTGCTTTAGGGTATTCTTTTAACTGCTTAAAAGTATATCCTAATAAAAGATGTGTATTTTCTTGATTATAATTAATTTGTAATGATTTAGTTAAAAAATTTACAGATTCTTGATAATCCCCTGAAGCCAAAAGCAACTCACCCATTAAAGAATATGCAATAAAGTTTTGGTTATCTAATTCAATTGACTTTTCAAGATTTTGTTTTACCAAAGATGGAAATGAAGGATTAGCATTTCTCTTTTTAGAAAGCTCAAAGTAAATATTGGCAAGATTTAAATAACTTTTAGATTTTTTCGGTTCAAGCTTAATAATATCCTCAGCATATTTAATAGTCGCGCTCAAATCATTAATAGAAATAAGGTAATTAATTGTTTTATACAAAGAATCAACAGATATATAATTTGATGATAAAAAAAGAGATAAATAATCTATTTTATTATTTTGATTGTAACCAATTAAATTTGAAGTAGTTTTATATATTTGATTCTTATCTTGTTTGTAAGAGTTATCATCTTTTTTACTACCACAGCTTGAAAATAAAATAATAAAAAGAAAAAAAAATTTATACATCAGTCTATCCTTCAGCGCCCTCTTTAATTTTTAATTCAATTTCTTGACACAACTCTGGATTATCAGCAATGATTTTCTTAACTGCATCTCTTCCTTGGCCTAACTTTGTGTCTTGATATGAAAACCATGAGCCAGATTTTTGAATAACTCCTAATTCTGTTGCAATATCTAATATTTCTCCAGAACGAGAAATACCTTGACCAAACATAATATCAAACTCAACTTTTCTAAAGGGAGGCGCGACTTTATTTTTAACAACTTTCACTCTTGTTCTATTTCCAATAACTTCATCTCCATTTTTAATAGCTCCTACTCTTCTAATATCAAGACGCACTGATGAATAAAATTTTAAGGCATTTCCACCGGTTGTAGTTTCAGGATTACCAAACATGACTCCAATCTTCATTCTTATTTGATTTATAAATATAACAGTACAGTTTGTTTTGTGAATAGTTGCAGTTAATTTTCTTAAAGCTTGAGACATTAATCTAGCATGTAAACCCATTTTACTATCCCCCATTTCGCCTTCTATTTCTGATTTTGGTGTTAAAGCTGCTACTGAATCTATAACAACTAAATCTACTGCTCCAGAGCTGATAAGATGATCTGCTATTTCTAATGCCTGTTCTCCATTGTCTGGCTGTGATATATATAAATTTTCAAGATCTACACCTAATGCAGATGCATATGATGAGTCAAATGCATGCTCAGCATCAATAAATGCTGCGACACCTCCTTGTTTTTGAACTTCAGCAATTGCGTGTATTGTTAATGTTGTTTTACCAGATGATTCAGGTCCATAAATCTCGATAACTCTTCCTCTTGGGTAACCTCCAACGCCTAAAGCTATGTCTAAACTTACTGATCCAGTAGGAATTGACGCAACATCACCATCAACTTTATCTCCTAATTTCATCAAGATGCCTTTACCATATGACTTTTCTAATTTACCTATGGTAAGTTCTAATACCTTTAATTTTTCATTTTTTTCTTTTTCACTCATAATAAATATATTTTATACAAAATTCAATAATTCTTTTTCAAAAAGAAGTAAAATTAAAAGAGATTTATTAACAAATCTATTTAAAGCTATTTTAAAAGACTCTTTCGACCTACTTTACTTGTTATTATATCTTTATCAAGTTGCCATCCTCTGGCTGGTGAAAATTCTCGCCCATAAAATATTATCTGTAAATGTAACTTATTCCATAAATTTACTGGAAATAGTCTCTTTGCATCTCTTTCTGTAATTTGAACATTTTTTCCACTTGAAAGACCCCATCTATACATTAATCTATGTATGTGAGTGTCAACAGGGAAACTTGGTATTCCAAATGCTTGGGACATTACTACACTGGCTGTTTTGTGTCCAACAGAAGGAAAAGACTCAAGTTCATCTAAATTTGCAGGAACAATGCCATTATATTTTTCAATTAAAATTTTTGATAACCCGTAAATACCTTTACTTTTCATAGGTGATAGACCACACGGTCTAATTATATCCTCAATTTGTGCAACTGATAAGCTTACCATCTTTTTTGGTGTATCTGCTTTGTCAAATAAAATTGGAGTAATTTTATTAACTCTTTCATCAGTACATTGTGCTGACAACAATACAGCAATAAGTAATGTATAAGGATCCTTATGATTAAGTGGAACAGAAGGATTTGGATATAGTTTTTGTAAAGTATCAACAATAAAATTTACTTTCTCTGATTTATTCATTAATCAAAGATAAATAGATTTTACTAAAAAAATTAAATAAATTAGTTTAGTGATATTAAAAAATCATTTCCGCTATTTGTCTTGATATTCTTTGTTGATTTAGCGTATGCAATAATAAATGATACGGATTGTAGACTTGGTCCAGATTCCAGTTGATTTTTAATTATAATTTTTTCTTGTTGTTTCTTTAATTTTTCTTTAGTTAACAAAGTAGAATTTTTTCTCATAAATATTGTTTAGTTGTTTAATCATAAATCTGAACGAATAGAGAAAAAAAATATTGTAAAATAATTGATAATTATCTATGTGACAAATCAATTTTACGTTCTTCAGAGATAGTTCGTAAATTTATTAAAGCATACCTCATCCTTCCTAAAGCTGTGTTAATACTAACGTTAGTTAATTCAGCAATTTCTTTAAAAGACTTATCTTCAAAATATCTATACTTGATGACATCCCTTTGTTCAATTGGTAATAAATCTATTAACAAATTAAGATCAGAATAAATTCTCTTACGAATCATTTCTTCTTCTTGAGACTTTGCACCATTGTTTAAAATATCAAAAATATTAAAATCATCTGTTGAACGTATATTTTTAACTTTATTAGATTTTCTAAAATAATCTATTACTAAATTATGCGAAATTCTCATTATCCAAGGTAAAAATTTACCCTCTTCATTATATTTACCCTTTTGCAAAGAATTAATCACTTTAACAAACGTATCCTGAAAAATATCTTCAGCAAGATCTCTGTTTTTAACTTTAGAAAAAATAAATGAAAAAACTTTATTCTTATGACGATTTAATAACTGTTCAAAAGAGTTGTTATCTCCTTTTAAATAATTCACTACCAAATCCTTGTCTGATTTTGTTTGAGTCAACATATACTTGTTTTTAGTTAATAAAAAATTTAAGTAAATGTTGATCTATAGGCAGTGTTTTGGTTAATAAGTATACAACAAATATATAAAAATATATTATAGTATGAGAAATAATATCAAATCCTTTATTTAATTTTGTAAGATTTTCTAAAAAAGTAATGAAAAAAAAAGATCAAAATCACTATATTGAAATTAATGGAGCAAGAGTACATAACTTAAAAAATGTATCTCTGAAAATACCCAAAAACCAATTGATAGTAATTTGTGGAGTTTCAGGTAGTGGAAAATCATCTTTGGCTTTTAATACACTGTTTGCAGAAGGTCAAAGAAGATATATAGAAAGCTTATCTGCATACGCTAGACAATTTTTAGGTAAATTAAAAAAACCAGATGTCGATGAAATTAAAGGAATATGTCCTGCAATTGCAATTGAACAAAAAACAAAAACTAATAATCCAAGATCAACTGTAAGTACTTCAACAGAGATTTATGATTATTTAAAATTAATGTTTGCACGTATTGGTAAAACTTTTTCTCCTATTTCTGGAGAGGAAGTAAAAAAAGATTCAATTGAAGATGTTATAAATTTCATTACCAGACAAAAAGAAAATTCTGACATTCTTATCCTTTTCAGTAAGGAAATTAAAAGTGAAGATACTTATTACAGTCTAATAAAAAAAGGGTATTCAAGAGTTCTTGTAAACAATAACGTACATAGGATACAAGAAATTTTAAAATCTAATAAAAATTTAAGTCAAAATAAAGTTAAAGTAGTTGTTGATAGAATAATTACAGAAAAGGAAAATGATAAAGCTAGAATTTCTACATCTGTAGAAACAGCTTTCTATGAAGGAAATGGGAAATGTATAGTTTTTCAAAATGACAAAAAATATTATTTTTCCAATAAATTTGAAAAAGATAGTATAAAATTTACTTATCCTTCAGTAAATTTATTTTCATTTAATAACCCATATGGAGCTTGCAATGTATGTGAAGGATATGGATCTGTTCTAGGCATAGATGAAAATAAAGTTATACCTAACAAAAATTTATCTTTATTTCAGAACACTGTTGCTTGCTGGAACGGAAAAAAATTAAGTAAGTGGAAAGATAGATTCATAAATGAATCTGTAAGGTTTAACTTTCCAATTCACAAGCCGTACAATCAATTATCAAATGAAGAAAAAAATATATTATGGGATGGAAAAGAAAAATGTAAAGGAATAAATCAATTTTTCAAAAAATTAGAAGAAAAACAATACAAAATACAAAATAGAGTTTTAATAGCACGGTATAGAGGAAAAACAATTTGTAATAGCTGTAATGGAACACGTCTTAGAAAAGACGCATTATTTGTAAAAATTGCACAAAAAAGTATTGCTGATATAAACAATATGAGTATTGATGTTGCTCTTGATTTTTTTAACAATATCAAATTATCATCTGAAGAGGAAAAAATAACTGACAGGCTATTATTAGAAATTAATTCTAGACTAAATTATCTTCAAAGCATAGGATTAGGATACTTAAAACTTAACAGAAAATCTAATACTCTTTCAGGAGGAGAATCTCAAAGAATAAATATAGCAAAGTCTATAAGTAGTTCATTGGTTGGCTCTATGTACATTTTAGATGAGCCCAGTATTGGACTGCACCCAAAAGATACTGAAAAACTAATCCAAATACTCAAAAATCTTAGAGATATTGGTAACACAGTAATTGTTGTTGAGCATGATAAAGATATAATGTATGAAGCAGATCAAATTATTGATATAGGTCCAAATGCTGGGGTTAATGGGGGTGAAATTATTTTTCAAGGAAGTCTTGATAAAATCAAAAAAAATAAAAATTCATTAACAAAAAAATACTTATTTGATGATTTAAAAATATTTATTCCTAAAAAAAGAAAAATACTTAAAGAAAGTATATATATAAATAAAATAAATAAAAACAATCTTAAAAATTTAAATGTAAAAATACCAATAGGAGGCTTGACTGTAATATCTGGAGTTAGTGGGTCTGGAAAATCATCGTTAGTGAAGCATACACTAAAAGGGGCATTAGAAAATTATCTTAATCATAACATAACAAATACAAAACAATATTCTGATGTTAAAATAACAAATAAGGCAATTAAGGACTATGAATTTATTGATCAAAATCCAATTGGAAAATCATCTAGATCTAATCCATCGACTTATTTAAAAATTTATGATGACATACGCAAATTATATTCAAATCAAAAACTATCAAAAATTAGAAATTATAAGACAGGTTACTTCTCTTTTAACATTGATGGTGGTAGATGTAATAAATGCAAAGGAGAAGGAGAAAATACAATTGAAATGCAATTTATGGCAGACGTGCAAATTATATGTGATGAATGTAAAGGAAAACGATTTAAAAAAGAAATACTTGAAATTAAATTCTTTGACAAGAATATTTCTGATATTTTAGATCTGTCAATTGACGAGGCAATTACATTTTTTAAAGAACATAATGAAATAAAAATTGCTAAAAAAATTCAACCATTACAAGATGTTGGTCTAGGATATGTTAAATTAGGACAATCATCAAGTACTTTTAGTGGTGGAGAAGCTCAAAGAATCAAGTTAGCTTATTTTCTAAGTAAAGGTAGTACTAAAGAGAAAACAATATTTATGTTTGATGAACCAACAACAGGCCTACATTTTCACGATATAAACAAACTACTTATCTGCTTTAATGCATTAATAGAAAAAGGTCATTCAATTATTTGTATTGAACACAACCTAGATGTCATAAAAAGTGCGGATTGGATAATCGACATGGGTCCTAAGGGGGGTATTGAAGGTGGTAAAATCATATTCAGTGGAACTACTGAAGAAATAGTGACAAGCAAAGAGTCAATCACAGGAAAATATTTAAAAAAATATATTAGTTAGAATTTAAATAATCTTGTAAAATAATTGTTGCACTAACTTTATCAACTAATGATTTATCTTTTCTTTTTGTTTTTTTAACGCCACTAGAAAAAATAGCTTTTTGGGCAATTTTAGATGTAAATCTTTCATCTACCAAACATATCTTTTTGTTGGGATATTTTTCTTTAAGTCTTTTAACAAAACCTTTTACATGTCCTGTAACATCTGTGTTATTATTTTTTAAATCAACTGGATAACCAACCACAAAGCAATCAATATTCTCAAATTTTATAAGATTTGAAATAAAATCATCTAGACGAAATGTCTCTATAGTATCTAAAGAAGAGGCAATTGTGCTAGTTTCATCAGAGATCGCAATACCTGTTCTCTTGGTCCCATAATCAATACCCAAAGCTTTTGCCATTAATATTTAACAATTTGATATGTAATATTTTCAGGTTTTACTTGTATAGTGTATGTTCCTGGAGAATATTTTTGTAAATCAATAATAGTTTGATCTTTATTGTTATCAATTTTCTCTAACAACTTACCATTATGATCAAAAATATTTATTGAATGAATTTTATTGTCATTATATGTTAAATAGAAAATACCAGGAGACGGATTTGGAAATAATTTAAAGCTAAAATTATCTTCAGAAATAAATGAAGTTTGTCCTAAATCAATAGGAGGAAAAACAATATAATCTATCCATGCACAGTCTTCCCCTTCCTCTGTCCATCCGTCTTTATCATACTCCCATTCAAATTCATGTACGCCTACAGTAACAGGGTAAGAAGCAAAACTCCAAGAATTATCTATTCCAGACCATTCTCCTTTTTTATTTCCATCGATATAAAATTGCAAAAAATCCCAATGTTGTTCAGAAGACACAAATTTCCAGAAAGAAATATCTCCAGGTGCAATTACATTAACATTAATTTTTAGATTAGAGACAGCGTTATTTGGAAGAGCTCCTGATCTACAAGAATTATTACCTTCATAAACATTTACATTGTCTATTATCCAAGGATAGTCAACATCATTATCCCATGCATATTGAGTGAAGTCTCCTGTTTCATAATCCTCATTAATAACACCAATTACTTCGTTGAAAATTGCTGAATGTGAATAAGAACTGTTACCAATATTAAAAGAAAATTCAGCTGGAGTTCCAACAGGAGTATTTGGAGCAATACTTATATTAAAACTAGCAGTCTGCTGTCCGTTAATACTCATACCTGAAACATTATCACTTGAATTATTGAAATTAACATAATTAGTAAAACAACTCATATTAGCTGTAAGTATTGATAATGGATCGAAATCGGCATGCCCAATATTTGTTACATCTACAATGAGATTAACTGTTTCACCAGCATCTAATTTACCATTTCCATTACCCAGAGTTACATCATCAATACTAAAAGAAATATGATCAATTTGTGGAGCATTTACAGATATATTCTGTATTGTATTCCACGAGTTACCTAAATTATCTGTCATTTGAAAGTCAAAAACTACTTCATGTTGATCTGGAATTTGATTTGAAACCTGAAAAGTAAATGGATTATTTGTACTAACAATTTGTTGAGATGGTATTAAATTAATGATATCTGTTGCATTTATTAAAGTGATGTATGGGTCTGTTGTAGAGATATTTATATTTACAAGATTAGCATCTGATGAACCAACATTTTGAACATCAACACCCATACTTATAAATTCTCCAAAATCAACCTCTTGATTATTATTACCTGTATTATCATCTATGGTATGTGAAGAATAAATTACATATGGTCCATTAGGAGAAATAATTTGTATTGTACCCTCATATGGCTGTTTAAATTGCTTTGTGATAACAATATCTGCAATTCCTATATTTGCGATTGCAGGAAATGTTAAGTTAACTATTCCACTCGCATCTGCTAACTTAGCATCCAATAAAATTCCATTCATAGAAATAGCAACATAAGCATTTTCTTCAGTATTTACTAAAACTGATGTAGTTCCAACAGGAGCAACAGAAGAATGAGATACTGTTAAATTAGTAGGTACACCAATATATGGCATTAGTGATGGATCCCCCATTACATGATAAATTTCCCAATAATACTGTTCAGACCCTCCTGCTTCAGTTACTGCTAAATTCCCCGCATGTGAAATTTGCCCTGTTGTTATAAACCAATCATTTTGTTGTTCACCGTTTTCATGCATTAAACAATCATATACACCTAAACCTGTCTGTGTATATAAAGGATTTGCAGGAGGTGGAGTAGTACCATTTCCTACAGCCCACCAGTAATCTTCATCCCAATAAGTATTATTAGAGCCTCCAATATAAGCAACAGCACCTTTATTGTTAACTCTTAAAATTGCCTCTCCAAAGCACTCTTGAATATCAAACTTATTAGATTGACAGCAATTTCCAATTAATACCCCAAACTTATCATCATTTTGTAAAGTAGCAATATCTGATGTTTCAAAAGCTGGATCAGCCCAGCCAAAACTACCACAGTGAGCTGTATAGTTTGCAAAGCAAACTCCATCACTTATATCTGAAATAATAGCTGCTGAAGCTACTGATTGATCAGAGGTAATAGGTGAACCAGTTCCATAAAGATAGGTATGAGTATTTATACCATTAGAAATATTAAAATAATTGTCAGTTGCATAATTAATTTGTCCGTTGCCATAAGTTGGTGCCATACTCGCATCAACACCTGCTACTAAAACCATATCATCTAAGAATGATGGATCTGAAAATAAATATCTTTCATGCTTTAGAGTCTTATTTACTTGGGCTTCAACTTGACCGGAATTGGTAGCTGAAAACCTACCAAAATACATTTCTGGATAGAAGTCTCCTCCTCCATCATATTCACAATAATACATGTCAGATAGATGATTTCCAGTATTTCCATCAAAAGAAGGAACTTGATCATCATCACCAACAATCAAAAGATATGTTGGTGAAATACCATCAGAAGGATTATCATACAAGTCTTTTAAAAATGTATAAATAGAAATAGGAGTATTACCAACATTTGGATCATTGGTATAGGCCTCGATAACTTTAAAACCTTTTTTAGTTTTCCAATCAATTAATGGCTGTAAAGCAGATTGAAAATTTGGATCAGAAATAATAACATATTTTGTAGGGTATGTTGTAATTACATCTTTAGCTCCGTCATATTCGATGTAATTGACACATTGCTTAAAAAGATGTTCAAATTCATGTGAATAAAAACGACTTCTTTTTTCATCTAATATGTCGTAATTAACATTATTGAAGTCAATACTTACTTCTAATTTTGTAACAACAGAAATTTTATTTTTTTTAGGATTGTAGCTTATAGGAGATAAAGTAAGTCTCCCTAACTGTTGTCCTCTCATTTCACCTAATATTTCAATTGAAACTAAATCCGTATTATGAAAACCATCATAATTATAATATTCTTTATCAAAATGAAACATCGCATTTTCGGCATTTTCACTTTTAGATAAAGAAGGCTGTGATGGAAAAATCAAGTCACTTATGTTGTAATCATTTAAAGAAAATTCTTTTTCTACCTTTTGAATTATGTTAATATTTATAGTAGCTCCCTGTGGAATATTAATTAACTGTTCAAGGACGGGTAAAGAGGCAAAACCATTATCGGCATTTTCTCCATATCCATCAACGCTAAGCTTAATAAACTGGAGGTCATTTTTTTTAACTTTACTTGTGTTAATATCAGATAATTGATTAACAAAATTAAAACCAGTAAGTGATTTACTATTAATAGCAAATCTATTTTCATTTTCTGTGAGCTTAATATCTTTAGCTAAGCAAGAAGCTGATAAAAAAGAAAGCAACATCAGTGTTTTTAATATTTTCATATTTTTTTATTTTATACAAATCTAATTTAAAATTTAGTTTAAACAGCCAATATAAGCATATGTTTATTCTATAACTATTACTTTTTCAACCGAACCATCATCATAAATATGAAGTATTACGTCATATTTATATATCTTATTTAAGTTAACTTTTTTTCCTAATAAATCTGTTACAGCGATCAATTTTTTTGACTCGTACATATCAACCTTTGCAGAAGCAGGCATGGTCCAAAAAACAAGATTTGTCCAATAAGATGAACGATAAGCACCACCATTAGGATCACACCAAGTACGAGCTTGAGCTCTATATGATTGAGCCGGTATTAAACCATTTTTATTCTTGGTAATAATAGGATAATTGACTCCAAAACCACCTGCATTAAACCAAGGTGCTCCTACATAATTTTCTCTTAACTTAATTCTAAGAAATTCATATTGGCCATTTAACGCCCAATCAAATCTTACTTTAGTATTAGAAATTGGTGTTGCAACAAAATTTTCTACCAAAGGACAAGAATCAGCTGTTGTAAAATAATGCAAAGGTGACCATGAACTACTTCCACTGCCACAGTACCAAGCTTTCATCCTAAACTCATATTCAGTACTTGGTATTAAATCATATAACATCCTGTCAATTTTTTGATTTCCTAAACTACAACTTCCTATTGGTCCTCCCATTGTTTTTTGTAACCAAAAAGATGACCCAACAGGTCTATAATTTATTCTATATTGATCCACAATACAACTCGATGAATTCATATTATCCCAATTAATTCTTGCTCTATCATGAATAATATCTGAACTAAATAAATTTGATGGATAGTCTACATTACAATTTTGAACGATTTCTTCAACAACATCAACGTCAATTCCAATAAAACAATTATTAGCATCCACAATATATACACTATATGTTCCAGCTGAAAGATTTGATATATCCTCAGTATTTTGAATAGGGGTTGTAGTCCAGTAAAAACTGTATGGAAGTGTACCTCCTGTGGGTGTTAAATCGATGGAACCATCATTACCAGCTAGCGAAGACACATTATTTACTACAAATAACGCATCTAATAAATCGGGTTCTGTGATAGAATATGTAACAGTAATAAATTGACCAAAATTATCACTAACAACTACAGTATATGAACCAGCACCAAGATTAGATATATCCTCACTAAATGATCCATTGCTCCAGTTAAAAATATACGGTGGTAATCCACCATTAACAGTTATATCAATTGATCCGTCAATCTCACCAAAGCAACTTATATTTGAGATATTCTGAGTCACTGAAAGTGCAGAGATTTGTCCATCAGGAACAATAATGGAAATTGTTTGTGTGCAACCATTACCATCTGTAATATATAGATTATAAGTTCCAGCAATAATATTTATAATATTTTCAGTAGATGCTGTATATCCATTTGGACCTGACCAAAAAAAAGAATATGGACTAACTCCTCCAGAAGTAACAACAGAAATACTTCCATCACTGTATCCTGAGCTAGTAGTTGAATCAACTAAATAAGAAACAACAATTGGATTTGGCTGACTTATATAAACCAAACTATTTTCTACCTGTCCTAAAGCATCAGTTACAGTAACACTATAATAACCACTAGAAATATTATAAAGATTTTGAGTTGTGGCTCCAGTAGACCAAAGATATGAATATGGAGGAGTTCCTCCTGATACTGATAAATTAATACTACCATCAGAACCGTTACTACAAGAAACATTTGAAGTTACAGATGTTATTACAGGGGTATATAAGCAACTTCCATCGTCAATGGTTGCATTTGGATCAAAATTGGAAGCACTCACATCAGTACAACCATAGAAATTACATGTAGTTAAACAATTTGCCGAATTAATTCCAGGGTTTAAAGCATTATTAATTACGATGGGATGAAAATCAATATTTATTCCATATCCACCAATATGACAATAACTCATAATTGTTCCATACTGTGCAGTTGGGTTATTTGTACAACTTCCTTCAACATCAACGCAATTATCTATTGGACCTCCCGGCCATCCACACCAGTGTGTATGTTCTGACCCTAAATTATGTCCTATTTCGTGAGTACATACCATCAGATTCCAACTATATGAAGGATTTGGGAAATTAAAACTTGTATTGTTATTTAAATCTGAACTAAATGCATACCCCCAACTATTATTACATATTCCGTCTAAATATGCTATACCTCCTGTACCTGTATTGGTTCTTTTTGTCATTAAATGAACTAAATCTCTACTAATTGATCCATTATTTGAAATCCAATGATTTCTTAAAGCAGATAACATACTACTAGCATCATTTATATGTGAAGCATACGGATCCATAGTTTCCCAAATAATTGTTGTTGTAACTGATATATTAAGAGTTACATCACTATCGAAAACTTGACTGACACCAGCAATAATAGCAAGCGCCCAATTTGTAGTTGAAGTAGTGGTGTTAAAAGTATTTCTGGTGTAATTATCAACTTCAACTGCTAATTCTATACATTTTGGATTTGAAATTGATGATTTTTTTTGATCATTATTATTGTAAATTTTCATCTTCTTGTCTTCAACTTGGCATGAAAAACTTTTTGAATATAAAAAATCATTGATATCAAATAAAATATATTCATTTTCTATATTATTAATTTCAAATTGTTTTTGATTAAATGTATATGTAACAATCACAGAATGATCAAACAGCAAAAGTGTTCCAATAGATGAATTATCTAAAAAAATTTGATAGGATTTAAAACCTTGTTGATAAGGAACAACTTTATTACCATCATTACCAGTAACAATTAGCTGATGTTGAGGAGATAAAATAGAAAACTCAACTAGATTAACTGAAATGAATTGTTTGTTAAGAAGAGGTAGGTTGATTTGACAAATTTTACTTTGATTTATATTATCAATTAGTACCTTATTATTAAAAATTAAACCAATAGAATTCTCTTTTTTTGCTGTTACTTTATAAGATGATTCATTAAATTCAAAAACATTTTCAAGAGCTGAAATGTGAACGCAACAACCAAATATTACAAATACCAAAACTAATCTCTTCGAAATGTATTTATTAAAATTCATATTTTGATATTATATTATTTAGTTTCACCATTTACTAAATTTATAGTCATCAGATTTTACAAAATCTTCTCTAATAATTCTTAATAGAACTTTAATTATTATCTTCTCAAAAATATTTATAACATCTTCGTTTATAATTAAAGGAGAAGATTTTTTTCTAAACTCTGCTTTAGATAAATATATTAATTCGGTCTGTATATTTTTAAATGAAATATTTGCAACTGTAATTTTTTTATTAGTTGAATGAACTGCATTTTTATAGTATAAATATGCATACATCATTAGTTGTAATGCCTTGGGTTTGCTACCGTTTATGAGTTCCTCGTATTCATAAAAGACAAGATCCATAGGATCAACTTTACCTGTTTTATAATCTATAATTCTAATTTCATCTCCAACATGATCAATTCTGTCAATAGTTCCAATTAAATTAAAATCGATTCCATCACACTCTATTTTGTAATCTAAAGTATCTTCTTTAGCTAATATATTGAGGTCATTGTTATTATTTGAAGCTTTCTTTAATTGTTTTTCTTCAAATTTTAAAAAGTTATTAATTAATTTTTTGGCGATTTCTAAATTTAAATAATTTTTACCTGAAACAACTGAATCTTCAGGCATAAGCTTTTCAAAATTTAGAATCAAATTATTAATTATTTTATCTTTATTTTTCTTTATAAAATCTTTATTGAGTTTACCCAAAGGATAAACATCATCGAGTGTATTATGTATAGCATTACCTATCGTTCTTTCATCTGAATGTTCTGTTATTTCATCATTAATTTTAATATCAGCTAAATAATGATAGTAAAAATGCAAACTACAATTATTATATAAGTTCAAAGCAGATGGAGAAACACCCTTTTTTGCCCATAATTTTATTTGTTCTTTTAAGCCATCATTTTTAATTATATGTTGATTAATTTGTATTTTATTATCTAAAATTCTATCATAAACGTATTCATTAATTTTCCCATCATATTCAGCAAGAAGCTGAGTAATAAATCTACTCTTTTCTCCATTACCAAAGTCATCTGTTTCAGAATTATAAATTAAACTTACATTCTTAGCACGTTGTAACAATCTGTAAAAATGATATGCAAAAACAGCATCTCTTTCAGAGTATGTAGGTAATTTAAAATATTTTTTCAAATCATATGGAATAAAAGAGTTTACTGATTTACCTGTTGGTAATTTACCTTCATTTACACTCAACATAATAACATTATCAAAATCTAGTGTTCTACTTTCAAGGATACCCATAATCTGTAAGCCTTTAAGAGGCTCTCCCTTAAACGGTATACTTTCTTTTGCAACTAATTGTTGCATAATTACATGTAAAGTTTTTAACTCAAAATCAAACTTACTTTGATCTAACAAATTATTTATTATGTTCAAGCTTCTATAAAAAGTAGCAAAAATCTCTGACTCTACAGATGCTTTATCACTTAACACATGTGGTCTTATTTCTTCAATAATATTTACTAATAATAAAACAAAGTCTTTTGGGTTTTGATCATTTTGAAAAATATCATTTAATAATTG
>Ga0160422_10000547_pt1 | contig 22923 bp, 23 predicted proteins | sample Fk160mmetaG_FD_108192 | JGI IMG/M metagenome (GOLD analysis project Ga0160422, IMG submission 108192) | Marine microbial communities from the Central Pacific Ocean - Fk160115 60m metaG | ecosystem: Environmental > Aquatic > Marine > Oceanic > Photic zone | place: The Central Pacific Ocean...
ACCGTCATGCTATCGGATTCAATCTGGTATTTTGCAAGCGTATCGGCGGCAATCTCGCGAAGAAAGACGCTTCCAACAAAAACTACCTGATTGTCGACCGCAGCGTAGCGCCCCCGCTGTGCATCAACGCGCACGGAACCACTCGTTAATTGGTATTGCCCTACTCCTTCTATTGTGCGCGCATTCATATCAAAGTGCATAGAGTCAGCGGACAGGTGTAAATCGTTCTCTTCTATACTACGCAGGTACGGATGACCCAACAGCACGCCGCGCTCCTTGTGTAGGTTAAAATAAAGGCTGTCTGATCGCAGAATACCCTTCCATTCTGAACCAGCCATGGATACACCTCCGCTGGCGACGAGTTCTTCAGCACGGTGGTTATAGACCATGGTGGAAGCAGCCAACCTACGGGCTCCCTCCGCAAAAAGAACTGCTCCCCACGCATCAATGCTTTCGGCATCGCGCGCATACATCAGATTCCGAGCTTCAACGCTACGTGCGCCACGGGCATAGCGAGCCGGATCGCCGCGCACTGCGGAATGCCGTTTGGACCACTCTTCGATCCATTCATTAGCCTCGAGCAAAACAGCACCGCGCCGCACGCGAATGTGCCCCCGCGCGCGCAGCAGATCTTCTTGCATGTCTATATCAATCTGTTGCGCGGAAAAATTACCCGAAGAATCAATACCCTCCACACCGCCGTCGAGCGAGAGCTGGCGCAGATCGGGTATCCAATGTGCCAAAGGACTATTCAGTTGCATATTTTCTACATGCAGTTGAACCAATTCATAGCGAACCTGTACTCCCCCTTCGACGCGCTGACTTCGCTCTCGGTCTGCCCATATAGCGACGGTTTCTCCATCCCATTCCCAACGTCCCTCAACGTCGTTTAACACCCACGCATCGGCCGACAAGTCGGTCTCTAACCCTCGTCCCTTTTCCGCGCCATCAGCCAGTTCAATCCGTAGCGCACCCGGTATTACTATGCGTTGGGATTCCGGCTCCCAGCGCAACGAATCGGCGTATACTGTCACGCTATCACTAGCCTGAAGAAGGACGTCGGCGACTGCATCAATGGCACCATCCTGATGGTAGAGATGCATGCGTTGAGCCGAGAGCGCTACGCCCGGCTGACCAGATCCATCAAAGAATTCTAGGCGCACGTTGCCGGTGGCCAGAGCCTTTTGCTCTTTGCTGTATTCGTGCACCAAATCAGCACGAATTTCCAGCCGAGATCCCGGGCGTCTTAGCTGCAGAAAGACGCCCGCGGTCTCGGCGTCTAAATCAGGCATATCTACTTTTACTCGATCCGACTCGATTGGAGCGCAGTGACCAAGCAGCAGTAGCAACCCTAAGCTAAAAAAAAGTCGCGTCCCCAAGAGAAGGACGCGACGCAGTAAAGCCCACATGGAAAAATCCCGTGCAGCGTTAGGAGACAGCGATCGGTCCCTCATCATCAACCCTGCACTCTCGCTGATAGGCCAAAGAAGATCCGACAAAACCTGCAAACAGAGGAGACGGGTTATCCATGCGCGATTTAAATTCGGGATGCGCCTGAGTCGCAACAAAGTAGCGATGTTCCGTTAACTCAAGAAACTCCATAAGACGCGTGCCGTCGACGCGCCGGTGATAGCCAGAAAATACTAGCCCCTCGTCTTCTAAGAGTTCGACAAAGCGCGGCGAAACTTCATAGCGATGGCGATGACGTTCCAAAACGACTTTGTCGCGTTCCAGCATGACCATTCCTACTCTAAAAGCTTCATCAGGCACCTCAAGCAATTGTCCAATACGGTGTACATCTTCGGCTAACCGCCCTGATTCCTCGTATAATTTTAGAACCCTGCTGTCTTTTTTCAATACGGCAGCGTAGGCGCCCAGACGCATGCTGCCCCCCATTCGCCCACCGTCGATTACCTCTTTTTGACTCTCTTGTACGCAAACCACGTTCCACTCAGACCCCTCATCAAATTCCTCCGAGGTAGCTTTATCAATACCAGCAACGTTGCGAGCAAATTCTATGACCGCCAGCTGCAAACCATAGCACAACCCAAGAAAAGGCACGTTATTGTCCCGCGCGTATTTGATGGCCTGAATTACGCCCTCTGAGCCCCCACTGCCGAACGCACCTGGTACAATGAGCCCGTCAAAGCGATCTAATTCGCTCAGCTTTGTCTCACCGGTCTCAAACTGATGGCCGTCAATCCAAGTTATCTCTACTTTTGTATCCCAGGCAACGCCAGCGTGTACTAGAGATTGATTAACTGATATATATGAATCTGTGAGCTGGAAGTCGCCGATCCCTACGTATTTTCCAACCATCGCTATGTGAATACTGTTTTCGGGTTCACGACTGCAACGCACCAGTCGCTCCCAGCGATCCCATTCAGGATCCTTGCGGGCCTCTATAGAGAGCTTCTTAAGCAGCTTAGGACCGAGCCCTTCTGACTCGAGCGTCAGTGGAATATCGTAAATCGTCTCTACGTCGGGCGCCGATATGATGTGGTCGTTGGGCACGTTGGCACCGACCTGAATTTTCTTTTTGCGCACCTCATCGATAGCCGTCTCTGCACGACATACGATAAAATCGGGAAATATGCCGTGTTCGCTGAGCATGCGAATGGCCTGCTGCGTAGGCTTTGTTTTCATCTCTCCGACGTGCTGCGGTATGGGCATATAGGTCAGCAATACGTGGACAAAGTGCTCCTCGCCCAGTTCACGCTCAAGGGCTTTGATAGCAAAAAGAAAGGGTTCGTTTTCATAGTCTCCCACCGTGCCTCCAATTTCTACCAGCACGATATCAAAACCCTTACCCGCTTCTTGGATGCGCTGAGTAATTTCGTCCGTAATGTGGGGGATAGGTTGCACCGTTTGCCCAAGATATTCCCCACGCCTCTCGCGCTCTATGACGGTATGGTAAATCTGACCGGTTGTCAGGTTGTTGCGACGCGGCAAGTCAAGCCCCAAGAAGCGCTCGTAATTCCCCAGATCTTGATCGATTTCTCCCCCATCATCCGTAACCCACACTTCGCCATGTTCGGTCGGACGCATAGTGCCCGCATCATAATTTAAGTAAGGATCGATCTTAACCGCCGTGCTGCGATAGCCGTATTCCGCTAAGATCTTACCCATGGAAGCCGTTGTGATTCCCTTTCCAACGCCGCTCATAACACCGCCCGTCACTACGACGTATTTGGGTCCATCATACTCTTGCGTCAACGTAAAGCTCCTTCAGCCACACGCAGGTGCGTGTCGTTACTATAAAGACAGCGGCGACAGGTATCCTGTCGCCGCTGTCAGTCAATTATTCTGGGCACTCTGTAATACGTACCGTGCCGATCGGGTGCGACAGATTGCAGTTCCTCAAGCGACGGAAATTGAACCGCCTCATCAGGCCGAAATGCGTTAACCATCGGCAAAACGTGCGAAGTGGGTTCAACTTCTTCAGTATCTAATTCGTTGAGCTTCTCCATATACTTTAGGATACCGTTGAGTCTATCCATCAAAATGCGCTCTTCCTCTTTGGAGAACCTAAGGCGAGCAAGCGCGGCTACAGTCCGTACATCATTAATCGTAACTGCCATATCTTTGCTATTTAAGTAGTAAATTAAAGAGGGATTTTGCGTAACTTAATCAGCGCAAGTCGGAAATAATATGCCTTAAATGAGAGGGCAACGCAAGGATTTTATCCCCTTGAGACTACCGAGTAATATGACTATACTTGACGTTTAAAAAGTGGGGACGACCGATGCAGAGTAAGCGTTTTACAGTGGCCGAAGCGAACGAAACACTCCCGCAAATCGAATCTATTTTCGGGCGACTAGAGACGAAAAAGACCGCTATAGAACACCACGTTCAAAAAATCCACATTCTCGATGCCCTGTGGGGAAAAGCAGTTAACCAACCCAACAATCCCGATCACGACGACTTCCAGCAACATCGCCGACGAATTGGCTACCTAAAAGAGGATATCTTGAAAATTATAGAGGACGATTTACTCGCCCTCGGCGTGCGCTTTCCCCAAGGAGGGTTAGAGCATGGACTCATTGACTTTCCAACTACGTTCGAAGGACGCTGGGTCCTGCTGTGCTGGAAACGGGGAGAAAGCAAAGTCGGGTATTGGCACGAAGTAGACGGGGGCTATGCGGGGCGCCGAGAGATCTTAGACGAGCACGCGATCACTATGGGACGCGATGACGCTAGCGGATATCCTTCTGAAGTGTGAAAAAGTCTCATCTGTTAAAACCACTAGGCGGCCAGACGCGTACCAACCGACCGGCGCAAACGCATGAGTTCGCCGTTCATTTCAGATATATCACTCAACAGACGCGAACGGCGCAGTACATACTGGCGCTGTTGGCGCTCAATCACCTGCTTCTGATTCAGTATCGCATCCAATTCGCCTGTAATTTTACGTAACTGACTATCTACTTGGCGCATCTTCTGATTCTGTATTCGCATGCGATTAACCGTAAATAGCCGCAAACACAGGGGTACAGTAATCAGGGCCAATCCTAGGACATATTCCAACACGTTTTCCTGCTTTCTAATGAAAAGTAATACCATAATCTCTTCACAGTATATATCGACATACCCATCCGATTCTCTACTGATTTTCGCTCCCCTTCTGCGCCTCTATCTTCTCTATGTCCATCATCAGCAGGCGAAGGATCTGCCGCTCGCGCTGATTGGCTCCGGCGACTAGAGAAAGAAGCAGACGCATTGTGGTCCCCACTTCAAATTCGCACATTAAAGATTCCATGACCGTGCGGCGATCTTCTGGCAAGCGTGCAGAAATTTGTCCATACAGCGTTTCTATATCCAACCGTAACCTCCTTGTATTTTCGTCACCCAACTCCCCATCGAGTCGGCGCATTGATCTCTCACAAAACACTTGACCACGACTCCAATATACAGTACAATATTCAGCGCTACACCCAAGATATTGTTTTTTTCCGGCCGAAACTCCCCAAACTCGAGCCGGCAAATCGCATTGATTATACGACCTGTACAACTCCCCTTTTAGATTCGGATCAACGCCTAGTTATGCCCTGATTACACAGGGCCAATCTATTGGGAGCCCCACACCGTGCGCCTTACACAACTCGAAATCTTTGGCTTCAAATCCTTCGCCCAGAAAGTAGTCATACCGTTTGATCCGGGGATCACGGCGATCGTCGGACCCAATGGATGCGGTAAGTCCAATGTGGTTGAAGCCATCCGCTGGGTGCTAGGTGAACAGCGAGCCGGCACTTTCCGCAGCCACAAAATGGAAGAGGTAATCTTCGCAGGAACGCGCAACCGCAAAGGGCTAGGCATGTCGGAAGTAGCACTGACCATAGAAAACCACGAGAGCATCCTGCCTGTAGAATTTAACGAAGTCATGTTAACGCGCCGCCTCTTTCGCTCCGGCGAAAGCGATTACTTGATGAACAAAATTCCCTGTCGACTGCTCGACATTACCAACTTACTCATGGATACCGGCCTCGGACAGGGTGCGTATTCGGTCATGGAACAGGGCATGATTGACGAAATCGTCAGCGAGAAAACGGAAAACAGACGGCGAATCCTAGAAGAGGCGGCAGGCATTACCAAATATAAAACGCGACGGCGATCTACATGGAATCGCTTAGAGGCGACGCAGGCGGATTTAACGCGCATCGAAGATATCATATCAGAGGTCAAGCGGCAGGTAGACTATCTGAGCCGACAGGTAGGGCGCGCGCGACGCTACCAAGAATACAAGCAGGAGTTCGATGCCCTAGAGCTGCTGTTGGGACGCTTTACCTTTTTCTCTATTCACACCGAGCTCAAACCCCTTGAAGAAGAATTTGAGCAACTCAACCGAGGCAGCGAGTCCAACTATACCCACTTTACAACGCGTGAAGCTGAGTTAGAAAAAGCGCGTCTGGCACTCACGGACGCCGAAAAAGGAATGCAAGAAGCCGGACTCCAGCTCAACAGTCGCATTGAAGAAATTCATACGAAAGAGCGCGAATTAGTCGCGGTTCGAGGACGCCGAGAAGCAGCAGAGCAAAGCGTGCAGCGCGCTCAGAGAGAAGCGGAAGACTACGGGGAACAACGGGAACAAATCCGCGTCCAGCGCAGAGAAAATGCCGAACGACTCGAGGCCGTGCGCCAGGAATTACAGGCGACAGAAGACCAGCTAAAAGGGCACGAAAAAGAGGCGCAGCATAGCGAAGAAGCCTACCGCAGTTTACGCTTGACTTTAGAAGAACGTCAGCGGCAGCGCATGGAATATATGCGACAGCAAGCTGATTGCTCTCGCTACTTAGAGCGACAGCAGGCTGAACGAGAATCGCTTGACGAACGAGAATCAGGAATGCGCGCGGAACTTGAGCAGGTTGATACAGAGCGTAGTAAAGCCGCACAACTCAGTGCACAGCTCAGCGTCGAACTAGAAGCGATTAGAGCACGATTGGGCGCCTCTCAAAACAACCAGACACAAACCCAATCCACCGTAGAGTCCGTTCGTCAGGTGTTAAACACACGTCAGGAACAGCGAGGAGAGCTCCGCCGCGCCGCCGCGGCTAACGAAGCGCGCTTACAAGTATTGGAGAAACTCCGCTCCGGCTACGAGGGCTATGCCAGCGGCGTGCGCACGCTCATGCTGGAATCGCCCTATAGAGACCTTTTTCAAGGCGTGCTGGGCGACCTAATTGAGGTCCCATCTGAATATGCCCGAGCCGTCGAAACCGCGCTGGGAGAATCCCTACAGGCGCTCATAACTCAGGAGAGCAACGGCGTATTGGAAGCCATACAGCACCTCAAAGACAACGAGGGGCGAGCAGGCATCTATTCGTTGAACTGGCCTCTTTCTGGCCAGCAAAGCGCCACGTTGGCCCCAAAATCTGGGCTGCGAGGCCCTCTCCTCGATTTCTTGCGCGTAGACGAACCTGTAGCATCTCTCGTGGAACACCTGTTACTCAATACGTACCTGGTCGATAACTTACAGATCGCCGTCGACCTTGCGCGCGAGAACGCCTCACAGGCCTTGCGCTTTGTCACGCCTGACGGAGATGCGATTGACCTATACGGACACATAGCCGGTGGCAAAGCAGGAGACGAAGAATCCACCCTCCTAGGCCGCCGCCGTGAGATTCGCACACTGCGCGATTTACTCGCACGCCAACAGGCTCAGCTCGTCTCTACGGATTTGCAGATTAAGGCACAGGAAAAACGACGTATAACGCTCGAAGATGCCATGCACTTGCTCAATGATGAGGTGCATCAACACCGCGAAGAAGAACGCGAGTGCACGCACAACCATCAGAGTTCCAACCAGGAGATCCGGCGACTAGAAGAGCGCTTGGAGACGCTGCGTGGAGAAATCTTGCGCATCGCCGAGCGCGGTCAAACGCTGCACGTGTCTATTGAAACGCAGATAGTGCGTCTCACCGAGCTCGACAGACAGAGTAAGGGCGTCGAGCAGGCAATAGAGGAAGGAGAAGTCCAGCTCCGAACCAGCGAAGCAACGCGGCAAGAAAAGCGCGACCAACTTGGCGTGCTTCGCGTGGAGCGAGCGCGCACGACAGAATCAGCGCAGAGCCTAGAACGAGACGCACAGCGATTGGACAATATTGAAGAGAACCTTGCGCGCAATATAAATCGCCTCCTAAAAGAGAGCGAGCAGGCGAGACACGAGGTCGATAAGCGCGGCACGCAAATAGCACGCATGGAAGAAGGCCTGCAAGCGCTCCATGAGGGCCGCGAGATTTTGGCAACGGCACAGGACAAACGCCGCCAGCAGTGGGCCGAGCTCAATGCGAAAAACAGAGAGTTAGAGGAGCAGATCAGTCGCATGCAGCGCGAACTCAACACGCAACGAGAGCACCGGCACCAGGTTGAATTACGCATAGCTGAGTTGAGCAATCGCGCCAAAGCCATTCACGAACGACTGCAGGAAGAACAAGGGTGCGACGTCGAATCCATGGGTGTCCCTGAAGAGGAAATAAATCCGGAAGAATCGCAGCATCGATTGGACGAGTTGCGTCAATCACTCCATCGACTGGGCTCGGTTCACTTAGGTGTATTAGAGGAATACGACGAACAGAAGGAGCGCTATGACTTTCTCGTTCAGCAGCGCGATGACTTAGTAATCGCAGCCGAAGACCTGAGAAAGACGCTCAATCTAATAGACCGGACAGCGCGACGCATGTTCGTAGAGACCTTCGGACAGATACGAGAGAAATTCCAGCAGACCTATGCGCGCTTTTTTGAAGGCGGACAAGCAGATCTGACCCTAGAAGACGGAGTCGACCCATTGGAAGCGGGTATCGAAATCACGGCGCGCCCTCGCGGCAAACAGCTACAGAGTATCGCACTCCTTTCGGGCGGAGAGCGTGCCTTGACGGCCATTTCGCTGCTTTTTGCTATTTATCTGGTCAAACCTAGTCCCTTTTGCATTCTAGACGAAGTCGATGCCCCGCTGGATGATAGTAACATTGGACGCTTCGTACGAGTATTGAAGGAATTTGCGCAGAAGACTCAGTTTATAGTTGTAACGCACAACAAAATTACTATGACTGCTGCAGATACGCTACACGGCGTAACAATGCCCGAAGAGGGTGTATCACAGCTCGTTTCTGTGCGCGTTGACGAAAGCGACCAACTGGTCGAAGCCGCTGGATAGGAAGATGCGCCCATAGAGCGTAAGCGCTATAGCTACGTTTTACGCATCAAGTCTGTATACGTTTCCATCTACAAGAAGCTGAGCCCGCGCCCGAATCCGATCATCGTCTCCCCGCAAAGCATTCTGCAAGAAATCCGGATGGTCTAGTAGGAATGTACGCATCGCAGCATGGGGATCTCGATAGTATGCCGCAAGCAAATCCGCCTGCGCAGAGCCTATATGCCCTAACTCCGCTAAGCTCTTAAAAAGTGCCTCATCTACTCTAAGTAGCGCACTGGATGGGACACCACTTTCGCACAGGGCTTCGATTCCTCCCTGCCCGCGGTCGACCACGTTGGCACTATATTCAATACGCCCCCCTCCCTCGCCGACTAGTGGAATCCAATCGCGAAAATAGCTAGACGCTTCTGTTACGAGGTCAGCGACATGCAATGTACGTAGACCATCTACGCCCTCATGCGTCACATTTTTTCCGTCAAATATCACGCGCTCTCGGTTCTTAAATATAAGCAGATTGGGTTTACCCAAGCACTCGGCTACCGTAAGCGAGAAAAACCAGTCGCGGCGCTCTCCACCGGATACGGCATCGATGTTGACCTCCAGAGCACACTTCACTCGAGCCACCAACGCATCGACCACATCTCGGTATATCGCATTATTTTCGTATTGACGCAACAGCCGTTCGCGTAGATCAAATGCAAAGCGCGGGCTACTTTTTTCCGCATCGATGAACGAGAGAAGCTCCCCAGCTGCATCCGGTCCCCCGTATAAATTCTCCGTGTTGATATAATACGGACCAACCGTTCCGGATGTATACCAAAAAACCTGTCTTTCCGATGCCACGCGCAGAGCCTGCGTCTCCATCAGCGCGTTGAGTAAGTCAAAGCTCATAAAGCCTCCTCATAGGGCTCCATACGACGTGCACGTATTAGGCCGCTTTTCCACAGCACTTTTTGTATTTCTTGCCACTCCCACATGGACACGGATCGTTGCGGCCGACTTTCGGCTCCTCGCGTCTAAAAGTTTCCACCTTAGACGGAAAGAGCCGTCCTCCTTCCAACATCTCTGCAGGCTTCTTGCCCTCTAATGCGCCGCGTGGCGTCTGCAGCCACTCTTCGTGTAGTGCCTGCATAGCTTCGTTCATCTCTCCCTGCTCCGTCTCCATCTCAACCCCATGCTCCTGGCAGAATGTGCCAAAGTCAGCTAAGAGCGCTCCGCGCGGCGAAGAGAGCATCTCCTGCACTTGCCCCATATCTACGCCTGGAGGAAGCATGCCTTCCAACTCAGCCATGTCGAGATTAGCCGGATCAAAATCTTCTTCTGCTGGCTCGTCTTCAACCTCTTGGCCATCTACGACCTCTTCCTCAGTGCCGTCAGCCTGCTCCGGTGCAACATCAGAGGCAATTTGCTGTAGCAGGATACCCACCGGACTGTCGGCCTGCTGTCCAATCTGGTCGAGAATCCACTCGACCTCTTCACCATCTTCTAAAAGCTCGGCTATTTCTCCAGCGGAGAACTTCTCGATTCCTGTCTTTTCACACAGCGATTCTAACTGTTTTACGAGCTCTTGCACCGGCTCCACTCCATGGGTAAAAGGCTTTGGTGAACGAATTTCAAAAAAACTATCACCTGCTATCTAAAAAGTCAAAAATTCAAACGATCCTACTATCAGATTTCTGAGATACCGTCAAAAATCTGAGGTAAAAGTTATTTTTTTGACTTCTTTTACCCCTAATTTGGCCATTTCTTCGGTTTTTACTTTCGGTACGGATGTTGCTAAAACTCTCTGTAGCAACGACGAGGCTGCTGCATTCGCTTGACCCGCAACAGCCTACTCTGGCGATTACGAAAGGGATAACCGATGAGAGATACTGAAAAACTGACCGACCGCGAAGTGCTTCAAAAAGCAGCAGAAGACCAAGGCTACTTATCTATCCTAGTTCAGCGGTATCGCATCCCTCTATACAACTTTGTTTTTCGCTTTGTAGGCGATCGCGAAACCGCAGAAGACGTCGTCCAAGAAACCTTTCTGCGCTGCCTGCGCCACAGCCATCAATTTCCTGTCATTGAACAAGTCTCAACCTGGCTTTACACAATTGCAGGAAACCTAGCAAAGACAGAGCTACGTCGCCGCAAGCGCTGGCACTGGCTTCCAATTGGTCCGAGCGAAGAGGGAGAACGGAGCACGTTTTACGAACCTATCGACAAAGGTCGGTTACCTGGCGAACAGACCGACACCCATCAGGTCAGAGACGCGGTCGTCGACGCAATTAACAAACTGCCAGACGATTTTCGAGAGGCTGTGCTACTACGTGACCTCAACGGCTTGTCCTACGGGGATATTGGCAAGATCATCAACTGTCCAGTCGGCACAGTTAAGTCTCGCGTTAACCGTGGCCGTCTGCGCCTACAGAAAACGCTGCGCAATTTGGCAGAGGAAGTAATTGGAACTCTCTCTGCGACGGCCTAGGATCACACATATATCGCAATGAAGAGGGCCCGCTGCGCATAAGCGGGCCCTCTTCTATTTGACGCACTACATAGCACCGACTATCTTCCGCGAAAAAGGGAATACTATTATGACGCCATCTATAGACGAAAAAAGACTCATGTCGTATGTAGAACGCCTCTTACCTCTTCACGCCCCATCAGGTTTTGAAGGAGAAGCAGACACCGCAGTCTGCGATATCGTCAGCACGTTTAACGATGCCGTCCGGCAGGACGCTTCTGGTAATATCATTGTCCATATCAAAGGGCACCAAAACGACAATCCAATCGCAGTCATTTCTCATAAAGACGAGATATCTATGATGGTCAAGCGCGTAGAGAAGGACGGCCGCCTGCGCGTAGTGCCCGTCGGTGGACTACATCCTTGGGCAATCGGCGAGACGCCCGTTGAACTACTGGCGGATCAAGGTCTAGTCTCAGGCGTGCTCTCCATTGGGTCTAAGCACGTATCGCAGGCGAGCCCAGCAGGTAAACTCAAAGATGGTGCACCGTTGACATGGGAAGATATGTGGGTGGATTGCAAACAGTCGGCAAGCGAACTCGCGGCACTAGGCATCCGCCCCGGTACTCGTGTTTGTCTCGCGCGACATAGGAAAAACCTGTGGAACGTAGGGCCTTTCCTATGCGGATATAACTTAGACTGCCGGGCAGGTCTGGCTGCATTATTTGAATTGGGTCACCAACTGGCGGAAAAGCCCCCCGCCCAAGACGTGTACATCATTGCCAGCGAAAGTGAAGAAATTGGCGGTCAAGGTGCGGCCTATGCGCTTGCACATTTACCCGTAGAAACGGCGATTGCCGTTGATATAGCACCAGCAGCCGAAGAATATGGGACAAAAAACAGTGGAGATCCGATCCTAATAGAGAAAGATGGGCGAGGCGTATATCACGCAGATACCAACAAACGGTTGGAGACGCTAGCCCGCGCGAGCGGCTTTGATGTGCAAAAAGCAGTAGTTACTTCATACGCTAGTGACAGCAGCATATCGAGAGCTTACGGCCACGTGGCGCAGGCGGCACTCATCGGATATCCAGGCGACAACACGCATGGATACGAGATCTGCTCTCGGGAAGGTATTATCAACACAGCCCGTCTCCTATTGGCTTATTTGCTTAATCCAAAATCGTAGCAGCAGAGCTTTTTAAAAAGCGCGTCGGACCAAAAAATCGAGCATTTCTGCTAGTATATCACGCCCGCTACTTTGTGGAATTCTTTCCAAGTAGCGCTGGCTTTCAAGCGCTTTTGACCTGCAAACTCCCTCAGCGTACTCGATGCAGCCGTATTGTTCAACCAGTGCAATGACCCGTTCGATCTGCTCAGCCGTATTTTTTTTCCGATCCTCATGTAATATGGACAGCACTTCAGCGCTCTCACTGTCTGTACATTTACGCAGGAGGTCAATGATAATAAGAGTGCGCTTTCCTTCGGCGATATCTCCCCCACGTTCTTTGCCATACGCCCCAGAAGTCAAACCAGGTGCAACGGCTGCATCTTGTTCAGAAGTACTCAAATTCAGTAAGTCGTCGCGAATCTGAAATGCAATAGCCATCGCCTCGCCAAAATGACCAACCGTTTCACGAAACTCTGGCGAAGCCCCGGCGATGATGGCACCAGCGGTGCAGGGACCACGGCCAGTGTACCAACCCGTCTTCTTGCGCAACATAACCATAAATTCTTCTTCACTGGGGATGTGCCGTTGGCGTATCCAACCGACGTCGTAGGCCTGACCCTCAAACGTCTCGCGTGAACCATTGACCATTTCCTCAATCAAATCGAGCGTAATTTTTGCTCCCAAGATAGAACGATTTGCATTGAGAATTTCGAACACTTTGGCGTACAATGCATCACCAACGTTTATGCTCAACGGGGTCCCGTGCATCTTGTGCAGACAAGGTTTTCCCCGCCTCATTTCTGAATCGTCTTCGATGTCGTCGTGAACGACGGCAAACGATTGGAACATTTCAAAGGCCGCTGCCGTGCGCATGGCATTTTTCATGTTGCCATCAAAAACTTGGCAAGCCAGCAAAACTAGGGCAGGGCGAAAACGCTTACCTCCACGTTTTGGATAGTCACGCATCGGTGCATAGAGAAATGCTTCGGGTTCCTGTACGGGTAGAAACTCGAACATTTCTTTTTCAATTTCGGGAATGTATTGATGTAGGAAATCGCTCAATCCACGAGGAACGGAAGCCATAAAAAGATCCTTCTATAGATAAATAAAAGCGTCATACAACATAAAACAAAGGGCCAACCACCCGAAGATGGTTGGCCCTTTGCTTAAAGTCTTACACTATTTCATCAAATTTGACCGGAAACCTTAAGACGGTTGACGGCCCGAGCAAGAGCAATTTGTGCACGAGTCGCATCGACTTCACCTGACGATATGTCGCCAAGGCGTTGCTCTGCCCGCTCCCGCGCGCTACGAGCACGCTCTACGTCAATTTGATCGCCGCGCTCAGCAGTCTCGGCAAGAACGGTAACACCCTGAGGGGCAACCTGAGTAAAACCGCCACTAACGGCCATATCTACCTGATCACCGCTGTCTTCATCAATGCGCAGTAAGCCAATGTTCAGAGAAGTCAGAAAGGGAACGTGACCAGATAGAACGCCAAAACTACCTTCGCTCCCCGGAGCCTGGACGTGGCGGACTTGGCCCGAGTAAATCGTTTTCTCTGGCGTAACGATCTCTAGTTTGAAAGCAGCCATTTCCTACATTTCCTTAGCTTTTTCCAGTGCCTCATCTATCGTGCCGACCATATAAAAAGCCTGTTCAGGCACGTCGTCGTAATCACCTTCAACCAATCCCTTGAAGCCACGCACCGTGTCTTCAACTTTCACGTATGCGCCGGGCGTTCCAGTAAACACCTCAGCTACATGGAATGGCTGCGTGAGGAAGAACTGAATCTTACGAGCACGAGCAACGACAAGCTTGTCCTCGTCAGAGAGTTCATCAATACCGAGTATCGCAATTATTTCGCGCAGGTCGCGATAGCGCTGTAGGACTTCTTGAACCCGCTGCGTAACGCTGTAGTGATCGTCTCCAACAACGCGTGGATCGAGAATCCGCGAAGAAGAAGCCAGCGGATCAACCGCAGGGTATAAACCCTGGTCAGCGAGTGAACGCTCCAACACAATGCGTCCATCCAAGTGGGCAAATGCGGTAACAACTCCCGGGTCTGTATAGTCGTCGGCAGGAACATAGATTGCCTGAACCGACGTAATAGAGCCATCTTTTGTTGTAGTGATGCGTTCTTGAAGCGCACCCATTTCCGTCGCCAGCGTAGGCTGATATCCCACGGCAGAAGGCATACGGCCAAGCAGAGCAGAAACTTCAGCACCGGCCAGAATGAAACGGAAAATGTTATCGACGAAGAAAAGGACGTCCTGTCCACTCTGATCGCGAAAATGCTCAGCGATTGTAAGACCCGTCAATGCGATACGCTGACGAGCACCCGGTGGCTCGTTCATCTGACCAAAAACCATAGCTGTTTTATCGATAACGCCTGACTCCTCGAGTTCACCCAGCAAGTCATTACCCTCGCGCGTGCGCTCTCCCACACCAGCAAATACCGAGTAGCCACCATGACCAGAAGCCACGTTGTTAATCAACTCCGTAAGAATAACAGTCTTTCCTACGCCGGCACCACCGAACAGGCCCAGTTTACCACCGCGCGCAAAGGGACAGATAAGGTCAAGAACCTTAATACCGGTTTCCAAAACCTGATCAGACGTGACCTGATCCTGGTGGGAAGGTGGATCGCGATGCAGGGGCATGCGCGGCACGTCGTCGGGCAGTGCCTCTTTGCCATCGATCGGCTCGCCGATCACGTTGAAGAGGCGACCCAATACCTGCTCTCCAACAGGAATCTGAATCGGAGCCCCAGTATCAACTACGCGAGCACCGCGGGTAAGACCGTCCGTCGAATCCATCGCAACACAGCGCACTAAACTCTCGCCAAGATGCTGCTGGACTTCTAGGACCAGTCGGGTATCACTTGGTCGATCGGCCTCCGCAACTTCCAGAGCGTTATATATTGGCGGCAGTTCGCCACCGACAAAGTCGACGTCTATAACTACGCCGATAATCTCTTTGACCTTTCCTTCTTTCATGTCCTATTCCTCAATAGTAAAACGCCATTTACGCTACAGCTTCGGCGCCGCCAATAATGTCCATCAGTTCCAACGTGATGGACGACTGCCGCACCTTATTCATTTCGCGCGTCAAATCGTCGAGTAGCTCACCGGCATTCTTTGTTGCGTTGTCCATAGCTGTCATCTGAGCAGCAAAAAAGCCGGCGTTAACTTCTAAAAGCGCACGCCAAACCTGAAAGTTAACGTGTCGAGGCACCAACGTATCTAACAGCGCCTCTGGAGAAGGTTCGAAGATGTAATCGGTATCTCTATCCGCATCATTATCCTCTTGCTTGGGCAAAATAGGCAGCAGTTGCTGCACAACGGGAATCTGCTGTGCAACGGAACGAAACTCACTGAACACGAGCAACACACGATCTACCTCACCACTGATAAAGCGTGCGGTCAATCCCTGAGCGATTTCAGCAGCCTTAGAGAATTCCAGCCGGCGAAATACCTCGCCATAGTTGGAATCAATACCCATATCTCTGTTGCGAAAATAGTTGTATCCTTTGCGACCAACTGTAACTAGCTCAACATTTTTTTCCGTATACTCGTCTAGCTCATTCTGTACACGGCGACAAATACTGCCATTGAAGGCTCCGCACAAGCCACGATCAGCCGTTACGACCACCAGAGCAACGCGCTCAACAGGACGTTCGCGGAAAAGTGGATTCTCTTCGGGGTCGATACTTTTTTGCAGGTTTCCCAAAACGGCATCCAACTGCTGCGCATAGGGTCTTGCTGCCTCGATCGCATCCTGAGCACGACGCATCTTAGCCGCAGCAACCATCTGCATGGCATTTGTAACGCGCTGGATATTTGAAATACTGGCAACGCGAGTTCTGAGTTGGCGAAGTGTAGCCACTTCTCTATCCCTTCTTTATCCTAGCTTTCAGAGCCGCGGAACGTGGCCTTAAAGCTTGCAATCGATTCGTTGAGCTTTTCTGCATTTTCGTCGCTCAAATCACCGCTTTCGCGAATTTCTTTCAGTAAGTCACCTTGGTGATCCCTCATGTACCGAATGAGTTCCTCTTCAAAGCGCCGCACGTCACTAGTCTGCAGGTCGAGAACCGAATCAATCGTAGCAAGGGCGACAATCTCCTCTTCCAAGGGCATGGGCTTGTATTGCCCCTGCTTCAAAATCTCCATCAACTTCTCACCGCGGTTTAGCAAATCGCGGGTCGATTGATCAAGATCAGACGTTCCAAACTGAGCAAAGGCCTTTACTTCGTTGTAGCGTGATATGTCTCCCTTAATCGAACGAGCAACGGCTTTCATCGCCTTAGTCTGCGCTGAAGATCCCACGCGCGACACAGAAGCGCCCACGTCCATAGCCGGACGGTTACCAGAATAGAAAAGCTCTGGTTTGAGCAAAATCTGGCCGTCAGTAATGGAAATCACGTTTGTGGGAACAAAGGTAGATACATCACCTTCAAGGATCTCAATAATCGGCAGCGCCGTCAGGGACCCACCACCCAAATCAGCGCTCATCTTAGCAGCGCGTTCGAGTAGACGAGAGTGAAGATAAAACACGTCGCCCGGATATGCTTCACGGCCAGGCGGGCGGCGTAGCACAAGCGACATCTCGCGATAAGCCCAAGCCTGCTTAGACAGATCGTCGTAAATGATCAGCGCATGTTTGCTGTTATCGCGGAAATACTCGCCCATTGAACAACCGGCATAGGGCGCTAAAAACTGCAGTGGCGCTGGATCCGAAGCCGTAGCCGAAACTATAATGGTATAATCCATAGCACCGGCAGCCTCTAACTCGGCTACCACCTTAGCTACCGTTGAAGCTTTCTGTCCGATAGCCACGTACACACACTGAACGTCGAGGCCTTTCTGGTTGATTATCGTGTCAACAGCGATTGCCGTCTTTCCCGTCTGACGGTCTCCAATAATCAATTCTCGCTGTCCACGACCTATTGGCACCGTCGAATCAACGATCTTTATACCTGTCTGCATGGGCTCTTTAACAGGCTGACGCGCAATAACGCCTGGCGCCTTCCTCTCAATAGGCAGCGTCTGTGCTGCGTTAATGTCTCCCTTGCCGTCAATGGGTAACCCCAGCGGGTTAACTACGCGACCAAGCATTTCGGGACCAACTGGAACCTCTACGATGCGCCCGGTGCGTTTGACCTGATCGCCTTCGTTAATGAGCGTGTCATCCCCGAATAGCACGCAACCGACGTTGTCTTCTTCCAAGTTGAGTGCCATGCCCATGATATCATTAGGAAACTCCACCAGCTCCGTGGCACGCACATTTCCCAAACCGTGGACGCGAGCAATACCGTCTCCCACATAAAGCACCGTGCCCGTCTCGTATACGTCGACTTCTTTCTCGAAGCCAAGCAGTTGCTGCTTAAGTATCTGAGAAATCTCGTCGGGCTGGACCATCGCTTCGGTGGCCATAGAATCTACCTCTTCTCGTTCTTAAAATTTATTCTCTTGATATCTAAGTGATGCTCAAGCGCCAACTAAACGTCGGCGCAGACGTTCTAAATGCGTGTTGAGACTGCCGTCGAAAACTATATCACCTACGCGCGCGACCAGTCCGCCCCGCAGAGTGGAATCCACGCGCGCATGGAGGCGTATCTGCTTGCCGGTGTATACGGTCAAACGCTCAGCTATTCGTTCCTTCTGTTCGTCATTCAACTCAACAGCCGAAACGACTTCCGCGCTGAGAATACCTTCTCTTTCCTCGACCATCTCAGTAAATGCAGAAAGGATCGGGACGAGAGAGCTTGCGCGACGACGCTGTGCTGTGAGCGACAGGAAGTTGCGCGTAAGGACCTGAATCTTGCCATCAAATATGGCGACAAGAGTCTGATCCTGCACCTCGGGGCCAATGAGCGGATTGCTGAGAAAATCTTTCAGCTCTAGTGAGCTAGAAATCGTCTCAAGCAAACTCCGCACGTCCTCACGCACAGAATCTAGCACATCCGTTTCTTCGGCGGCATCCAACAGAGTAGCTGCATAACGCCGCACAACTTCGGGAGCATTCATTAGAATTGAGATCGTATCTTATCGTGTTGAGCCCAGGCACTAATTGTGCTGAGCATTCTCGGGAATTCCGTCTATCAGCTCGTCAACCAGCTTGCGGTTTTTATCATCATCGAGATTCGCATTTACCAATTCACTCGCCGCCTGCACAGCCAAATCAGCCATTTCGCGGCGCAGTTGAGAGATGGCCGCATTCTTCTCGCGCTCGATACTCTGACGCGCTTGTTCGATCATGTCTTGTGCCTCTTCGCGCGCTTTGGCTACAACTTCCTGATGGACTTTCTCCGCAGCCTCACGCGACTGAGCCACGATCTGGCGCGCTTCAGATTCAGCCTCTGCCAGCTTAGATCGATGCTCTTCAAGAGCTGTTTCCGCACTGTCCCGAGCCTTTTCCGCACCCTCAAGTGCTTCTCGTATGCGATCCTCACGCTCTTCCAGAGCACCAAGCAGTTGAGGCCAAGCAAACTTAGCCAGAATAGAATAGGCTAATATGAAAGTGACTATCGTCCAGATTATAGTCCCATAATGGGGATCTAGCAGCATAAGTCGAAATTAATCCTTTTGGAGATCTATTTAGTGAGAACTACCAACAGCGCAACAACCTCACCGATCAAAGCAACACCTTCGATGAGTGCCGCAGTCAGAATCATATTTGTGCGGATGTCACCCGCGGCTTCCGGCTGGCGCGAAATACCTTCCATAGCTGAACCGGCCAGACGACCAATGCCTAGTGCGGCGCCTATTGTGCACATACCCGCGCCGATACTGGCGCCTAAATAAGCCATTTCCATCTTACAACACTCCTCTCTTAAAAGAATACTCTAATGATCAGGGTGTGCGGCCATGCCGATAAACACCGTTGACAACAGAGTGAAAACAAATGCTTGCACAAAAGAGACAAACACTTCGAGTAAGTAAATAGCGGCAGCGAAGGGCACAGAGGCCAAGGCAACCCATTCGCTCTGTAAAATGACAATCAAACCAAGGAAAACTAGTATAGCAACGTGACCACCCGTCATATTGGAGAAAAGACGCACACACAACGCGAAGGGCTTCACAAATAGGCTTATCAGTTCCACAGGCACCAGTATAAATAGCAACCAACCTGGCACACCAGTTGGTATCAGACTTTTGAAATAGCCGAAAAACCCGTTGTTCGCAATACCGGCGCCCAGCATAACAAAAAACGTGCAAAGTGCTAAGCCCGCAGTCACACTAATATTGCCCGTAGCCGTTGCGCTGTATGGAACAAGACCAAATAGATTGCAGAACAGAATAAAGAAGAAAATGGTCAGTAGGAACGGTAGAAATCTTCTGCCATGATGACCCATTATGGGATCGGCTACTTCATCACGTAAAAACACAGCAATTGTTTCAAAAAAATTAGCTATACCAGAGGGCACAACTGTCGTCTTGCGAAAAGCACTGAGCAACAGGCCGATTAGTACGGCGCTTACGACCCACATTACCACTACGTGTCGCGTGATTGACATATCAATTTCAACTCCTCCCAAGTTGATGGGAGGAAACTGGGGAAGCTCAACTTTTCCAGCCAAGAGATGGTCTGGATCTACAAAGGGAAGTTCCAAATAGTCATGATCGAGTATGTGCCCGATTATATCAACCTGAGGAGCGCCACCATCGGCTGTAGACGCATTGCTAGCCATTGTGTTTCATCATACCTTAAGAAATTTCAACCCGTTTTTTCATAGTAGCTTGCATAAGCTAAACAGACCCAGTATTACTGTCAACGACAATTAGCCAATTAATTTCATTTTGGCAAATGTGTAATGTGAAATGTGACATTTAGCGAAAATTACAGCACAGACTTACACTAATCGACAAGTGGACAATGTCCGAGACAAGAACAGTTTAAAACATTATGCTAAACATAAGTTTGGCTTGCCGAACTTATGTTTAGCATAATAACCGGACAGGGCTTGGACGTCAAGTGTTTTTTAAAGAAAAACACAATAAATAGAAAAGAGCTAAGAAAAACTCACCTTTATTTATTTAGTGCGAAATTAATACAAAAAAATTTGGCCTCAAATAACCTTACTTCTTCGAATTTTCTAAATCGGCGCGCTTTTGTAAGGCGTTTTTTGCTATTGCGTAGTAAATTTCTAAGCCTAAAAAAAATAGATATGCAATCAGCATTGAGATTACATAGCTCTGTGGGTTCGTATCTGTAGAAGACAAGATGACAAATGAAGCTAAAGCCACAGTTAAGAGGCGTACAACCATGCCGCCCATAAAAGCCATCATGAACGCTTGGTTACCCTTAGCATACGACCAGCGAAGAACGAGAAGAGCAATACATCCCGTGCTAGCACCAACCGACAATCCCAATATTATGCCATCCAAAGTCATCGTCATTTCTTTGCACTCCGCTCTCTGTCTTCTATTTCCATCAGTCTTACATACAAGTGGTAAAATCCAGCACATGCGCCTGCGAACAGACCAACCAACGTGAAAAAAGGTAGAGTTGTAATCGAGCAGTCCAGCCACCAACCTCCCCCTGCACCAAGCAGCGTCGTAAGCGCAAAGTGTATACCCATACCCATATAACGACTGGATTCAGCATAGGAAGATAAAATTTTGGGCTTCTCGCGCTTTCCCATAGACACCTTATCGCCGTGACAAAAAAAGAGCGGCGGACACGAGTCCACCGCCCTGATCCCAATCTTTAATCGCTGTTAGTTTCCCATTACGACCATCTCGAGCGACTTCTTTTCTTCTTCGCCGCATGAACCAGGCTTTGCACCGCACTCGCACATAGGCTGTCCGTAGCGATCGCTCATTGAACTAAGGCCACCGCACGAACCTTTAATCTGCCTATCAGAAAAAATCACGCCCACGGCCATTGCGACCATAACTAATGCGAAGGCAACAAATGCTGCAATTAATAAAGTCATTCAATTATTTCCGGTTTTTATGGTAATAAATGCCACCACTTACTAACCACCAAAATCATCGAAACGAATCATTTCTTCCTCAACACCTAGATCATCAAGCATTTTGAATACAGATTGGGACATCATCGGTGGACCGCACATGTAATATTCAATATCCTCAGGAGCCGGATGATCTTTAAGATAATTATCATGAACCACCTGATGTATAAACCCCACATATCCGGTCCAATTATCTTCCGGACGCGGATCAGACATGGCAATGTTGAATTTGAAATTGGGGAACTCTTCTTCGATCTTACGAAAATGATCTTCGTAAAAAACCTCATTAGGGTTTCTTGCCCCATACCAATACGATACCTTGCGACCTGATTTCAATGTACGAAACAAATGGAAGATGTGCGAGCGGAGTGGAGCCATACCCGCGCCACCGCCTATGTAAACCATCTCGCGATCCGTATCGTTGATAAAAAATTCTCCAAAGGGCCCCGATATAGTCACTTTATCCCCCGGTTTACGGCTAAATATGTACGAAGATGCAATACCAGGGGGTACTTGCTTCCAGCCCGTAGGCGACGAACGATCGGGGGGAGGAGTAGCGATGCGGATATTAAGCATAACAATGTTACCCTCAGCAGGATAATTAGCCATTGAGTAAGCACGAACCGCAGTCTCAGTATTAACAGCCTTAAAATCCCAAACATTGAATCGGTCCCAATCGGGTTTAAAACGATCTTCGATACCTTCAATGTCACTGTAGTTTGCTTCATAAGGCGGTATTTCTATCTGAATGTAACCGCCAGACTCAAAATCGAGTGTTTCGCCTTCTGGCAAACGAACAACAAATTCTTTAATAAAAGTGGCAACATTCTCATTGGAGACTACTTCGCATTCCCACTTTTTGACCGAAAAGAACTCAGCAGGCACTTCAACTTCCATGTCCTGCTTCACATTGACTTGGCATGACAACCGCAAACCGTCACGCGCCTCGCCCTTTGATATGTGCGTTAGTTCTGTCGGCAGAATGTCGCCACCGCCATCATGAACATGCACTTTACATTGAGCACACGTACCTCCTCCACCGCAGGCAGAAGAGACAAAAATTTTGTTATCGGCCAGAACGTTGAGCAACTTGCCGCCGGCTGGAACCGAAAGAGCCTTACTATCGTCTCCATTCAAGCGGATTTTAACATTTCCGCTGGCCACCAATTTAGATCGGGCAGACAAAATTAAAGCAACTAGCGCTAACACGATGGCGATGAACATGCCTACACCAGATACGATTTCAATCATTTTATGACTCGTTGCTCCTCAATATTAAAGCTGTATACCGGAAAAAGACATAAAGGCCAATGACATTAAGCCAACCGTAATGAATGTGATGCCCAAGCCACGCAGAGGCGGTGGGACATCGCTGTACTTCATTTTCTCACGCAACCCTGCAAGGGCTACAATCGCTAATCCCCATCCGATTCCAGATCCCAAACCAAATACTGCGCTTTCAGCCAGATTGTAATCCCGTTCGACCATGAATAACGAACCACCAAGAATAGCACAGTTTACTGTTATTAATGGCAAGAATATACCCAAAGCATTGTATAGTGCAGGCACAAACCGATCGAGAAACATCTCAAGGATCTGCACCATTGCAGCGATTATGCCGATGTAACTGATGAGGCCGATGAACGTCAAATCGACCCCAGTGAGTCCAGCCC
>Ga0160422_10000549_pt1 | contig 22908 bp, 7 predicted proteins | sample Fk160mmetaG_FD_108192 | JGI IMG/M metagenome (GOLD analysis project Ga0160422, IMG submission 108192) | Marine microbial communities from the Central Pacific Ocean - Fk160115 60m metaG | ecosystem: Environmental > Aquatic > Marine > Oceanic > Photic zone | place: The Central Pacific Ocean...
AGAAGATAATCCATTATTTAAAGAATTTTTAAATCAATATTATATTTCACAAGAACGTGAATATGGAAATATCGACCTTGCAGAGAATATTACTGATAACAAAAATATCTCTAACTTTATTGATCTTAATATTGTTGGTTTCCAGGCATTATCACCAATTATTTTAGTTCAAGCAATTACTGCTTTTGATGACGAAATAACTGTAAATAGAAGTGAAGGATTTCCAAATGCATACGGTCTTTTAAAAATTGATAATGAGATTATTACTTACACTGGAAAAAGAAGAAATTTAACATTTATTGCAACGAACAGTGGTGATCTTGATGCTGATCGTGATGTGATCATAAGTGGCATAACAACAACTAATATTAGTGTTAATGATATTGTAAGTGTATCGTCAGTTCAGAATAAAGATAATGGAGATAATATTGTAGTAAAGACTGAAACAAGAGTTTCTAGTATTGGCATCAATGAAATAACAGTTGATTTACCAATATCTGCAGTTTCGACTTCATCTATATCACAGGATAAACCAGTAAAGGGTTCATTTACATTTACAAGAGAAAGTTTTACATTTACTGGTTGTGTTCGTGGGTTTAGTGCCATAAGTGCATTAGAAAAAAACGGTAATCCAGAATTTTTAACTTTTAACACATCAGAAGCAGTTGAACATGTTCCAAACTCAAATATTTCAAATTTAAGTCATATATTTTTAGTAAAATTTTACGAAAAGTTTAAAGCAAATTACTTACCTGGAGTTGAAAAGAGAGATTTCATGACGGGTCTCTCGGTAGAAAATATTTTATCAAGGGCAAAGGATTTTTATACTTCAAAAGGAACAGATACTGCACTTGATATTTTATTTCAAGTATTATTTGGAAAAAAAGTTTCTATTTTAAAACCTTTTGATGATACAATAACATCTTCTGATGCAGAGTGGATTGTAGCAGATCAATTGATGGTTGAAGCACTTGAAGGTAATCCAATTAATTTAGAACAGACTGTAATTTTTCAAGAATCTTTTATTTCACCAACTGCTTCAGGTGCAGTTAGCAATGTTGAAGAAATATTTTTAGGAAATAAAAGATATCACAGAATTTCGTTATCTAAAGGTTCAATAGAAGGAACTTTTAAAGTAAATAATAAAACTCAAGTTATTGGAACTGCATCTACAACATCAGTTGTAACAGTAGATTCTACAGTTGGATTTTCAACCATAAATGGATTTCAATATTTAAGTTCATCAGGTTCTTATGTTCCTGTAACGTATCAAACAAAATCAGACAATCAATTTTTCGGTGTTAATTCTAGTGTTTCGTTGTCTGAGGGAACTCCAATTATTGATAACGTATTTATTTTTGGATATGAAAATAATGATACATCTAAAATATGTAAAATGCGTGTTATGGGAGCAATATCTAATGTTTCTAATAATTTTGAAAAAACTAAATTTTTTAGAAAAGATGATGATATAAAATTAAAGTATCTTGGGGAAAAAGTAAACATAAGTGACAAAAAATTTAACACTTGGTTTTATAATAACGTTTCATTCTTAGAAATTATACAACCAACGGTTTTAACTAACAATCTCCAAACTTTAAATAAACATTTTTTAAATGTAGGAGATAGAATTGATATTTTAGATAGAGAAACAAAAAATATTGTACAATCTGATGTAGAAATTAGTTCTGTAACGTCAGATACGGAATTTAGTTATGTTGGAACTGCTGTTACATCAAGTATGGGTGCTTTTAGCATTAAGAAGAGATTAAAGTTTGCATCACCAAGTCTTGGAATTGAATTTTTACTTTCTGATATTCAAAATACCTTTATAGATAACGACAAAAATACTTATGTTGCATTTTCTGGTTATCCTTCTGATAGTTCTCTTCAATCTACAGATAGATCACAAATATTTGAATCAAATAAAATATTAGATAATAAAATAAATTTACCAACACATGAATTTTTAAATGGTGAAAAAATTCACTATCAATCTTTATCATCTAATAGTACAATTACTGGAATAACAACTGGAACTTATTTTGTAAAGGTAGTAGATCCAAATAATATAAAATTATCCCTAAATGCTCAAAATTTATATTTAAATAATTTTGTACAAGTACAAGGAACCACTGGAAATGATCAACATAAGATTACACCAGCAATTCCAATAGGTAACATAGTAACAAAATTAGAAAATCAAAATAATTTTAGAAGAATTTTAAAAACTCCAAAAAATAATCAAAATAATCAAAATATTAGCGGACCAATAGGATTAAGTTTGAATGGAATCGAATATCACTCTCCAATATCTAACGATTCTGTGTTTTATGGTCAAATTGATGATATTATAGTTTTAGATAGCGGAAATAATTATAGCGTCGTTTCTCCACCTGCAGTTACAGTTTCTGATCCATCTGGAAATTCTGCAGTGATGAATGCACATGTAGATGAAGGTCAAATTAAAGAAATAATTGTAACAAATAAAGGTTTTGATTACATAGGAACACCATCAGTAACAATAAGTGGCGGTCAAGGTCGAGATGTACAAACTAAAGTTAGAATGGAACCATTTAAACACTCGGTGTCATGTAATGATACAAGAGGTGTTGATTTAACAAATAATAAAATTACTATAGATGAAGATCATAGATTTTTAAATGGAGAAGAAGTCATTTATACTGCTAATGGAAGACCCATTGGCATTTCAGCGGTGCAAGTTGGATTTTCTACTAATTTGCTATCAAATGGTGGTAATTATTTTATATCTCATGTTTCTGGAGATGATAGAGCATTTAAACTTCATATATCAGAAGAAAATGCTATTGCAGGAATTAATACAATCGATTTTACAAATTTTGGAAATAATAGACATACGTTTACATCAAAAAGAAATAGACGTAGAATTGCTGAAATTGCTGTCGTAAATAGTGGTCGAAATTTTAAAAATAATAAAGTAGTTGTAACAAGTGATGTTTATCCACCAGCAAATCAAGAAGATTTATTCAAAACATTTGTAGGAGTCAATGTTGTTGATAATTGCATTTATGCTAAAAATCATAATTTTAAAAATGGTGATGAAATAAAATATACAACTTCAAATACTGCAATTGGTGGATTGACCAACTCTACGAATTATATTTTAACGGTAATAAATGATCATAAATTTAAATTAAGTTCTAATTTAACAAATTATAATAATAAAATTTACATTAATTTTTCTAATTCAGGATCTGGTAGTCATACTTTTAATTACCCTGACATATCTGTTAATATTAGCGGTCCAGTTGGATTGGGATCAACTATTTTTCCATCTTATTATACTGCAACTGCAGATCCAGTGGTAAAAGGAAAAATTTCTAATATTTTCATAGAATCTGGTGGTGTTGGATATGGTGTAACTGATATAGTTAATTATGTAAGAAAACCATCGATAACAATAGAAACTGGCAAAAATTCAGAATTGGAACCTGTTGTTGATACTAGTGGTGAAATAACTGAAGTTATTATAATTGATGGTGGTGAAAACTATTCAACAGCACCTGAAATTATAGTTGGTGGTTCTGGAAAATTTGCTAAATTAAGAGCAATTGTTTCTAATGGAAAAATAACTTCTATTCAAATTTTAAACAGAGGAAAGGGATACTCTCAAGAATCTGGAAAAACTACAGTTACTGCAGTTCCATTTGGATCTGGTTGTATTCTTGGATCAGAATTACATGAATGGAAACTTAATGACGTTGAGAGATTCAATCATTACTTAACAGGTAGTAACAAAGATTTGTATGGTGACACTGTTCAAATTAAATCTGAAACTAGAGATAAGGGCAATAAAATTTGTTCCTTTTATCCACCAAAAGAACTTAGAAAAAAATTACTTGATAACTTAGATGGAAATGAGCAAGAATTAGAACCAGGAGATGTTGGATCCTCACATTCTCCTATTTTAGGATGGGCATATGACGGAAATCCAATTTATGGATCTATAGGTAACGCTAAAGCAATTCCAGATGAATCTGGATCAGGAGGATTAAAACGAATAAAATCTAGTTATGAACTTATTAATCCTGGAATAAGCACTAATTTAAGACCTTCAGGATTTTCTCAAGGAGATCTTATTGATGATTACGTTTATACTGGTAGAGGAGATTTGGATGAATATAATGGTAGATTTATTGTTAATTCAGATTTTCCAGATGGAACTTATGCATATTTTTCTACTGTTGATAATTCTACCAAAATTCCAATTTTTCCATATATAACACTTAAACATAAGGATGCTACTGATTCATATAATTATGATATTTTTAATATTCAAAATGACTTGACTTTAAATAGTGGATTATATAAAAGAAACGTAACACCATTAGGAGTAAAAGAAGAATTCAAAACATACCCATTTTTAGAAACTCCGATTAATTCAAAGGTCATAGTAAAAATTGATTCTATTTCTAAATCTGGTATAACAACTATTAATGTTTTACAGTCTGGTGAAAACTATAGAACTAATGAGTTAATTAATTTTGGATCTAATTTTGCTAGTGCTAAAATCAAAGATGTTTTAGGAAAGACAGTAGTTTCTGTTGGCACAAGTGAGGTAACTGAGAGCACTGTAAGGTTTGCAATTAAAGGTAAAAAAGTTACAGGGTTTACAACTATTCCACATAATTTTAAAGATTCTGATCTTGTTGAAATAACTGGTATATCATCATCTGTTTATAAGAACATAGAAGGATTTAGAACTGTTGGTGTTGTTACAACTAAATCAGAATTAGCAGTTTCTATTGGTAATACTAATACAACTGGAATTAATACATTCATAAACTTAGAAGAACCAACATCTTCTGATGTGTTCAATTCAAATGATATCATTAAAGTAGAAGATGAAGAGATGTTGATAACTACAATTGATCGTTTAAATAATCGATACAATGTTGTTAGAAAACGTAACAACATAGAATCTGCACATAATGCAAGTTCTGAAGTTAATTTATTACCCCAACAATTTACTTTTGATATTGTTAAAAAGTTAGAAAATAAAAATATAGAACCAAAAGCAGTAGAATTTTTTGATGCATCTTTTATAACTCTTGAAGGTATCGCTTACAATAGGTCTGTTGGTATAGGTAGTACATCAAATAACATAGTTACAGGTTTTACAGTTGGAACTGGATCTAGTACTGCTATAATAGACTCATCAATTCCTAACTCTATTTTTCTTCCAAATCATAAATTTAAAACTGGAGATAAGTTAAAATTAACATCTTTTGATGAAGGTGTTATAAAAGCAAGTTTAGATGCAGGTTTTTCAAGTTTATTTGATCTGTCCACTGTTGAACCTTTAATATGTGTAAAATTTAATAATAATTTTATTGGATTGAAACAGGGTAGTGATTTGATATTTTTTAATGATCAAACAACTGGAAGTAATCATAAAATTGAAAGATTGTCAAGTGACGTTACAGGAAAAGCAATAAAAACTGCTGTTACTCTTATTTCAGATGATCAACATTTATTAGTTGCAGGTGATAATTTAAAATTAAATATATCACCAAACCAAACTCAAGAATTTATACTAAAATATAATTCTGCTGTGAATAAATTAATTGTTAATCCAGTTACATTTAGTCCAGCAGCAGTTGGTGTAGGGGATACAGTGTCTACTATCACAATTGCAAATCATGATTTTAAAACTGGAGATGCTGTAATTTACTTAGGATCAGATCCTACAGATTTAATAGATCCATTAGTTAATAACAGTGTTTATCATGTTATCAGAATAGATGATGACACTATTAGATTAGCAGATAGTTTTTATTCATCTAAAAAAGCATTCCCATATCAGAATATAAAATTTACTGATAATGGTGCAGGAACTCATGAATTATCTAAAATTAATCCACCACTTGAAATTATTAAAGGAAATAAAATAGAATTTAATGTTTCTGATTCAAGTTTATCTGGATATACTTTGAATTTTTATACTGATAATAAATTTAAATCTAGATTTAATTCAGTCGGTATTACTACCTCTGGAAGTTTTGGTCAATCAAATAGTAAAGTAACAATTAATAATACAGAAGATTTATCAAATATTTTATATTATAGGATTGAAGGTCTTGACACTAAATACACAACTACGTTCCCATCTTCTGTTTATACAGAAACTGATATTGAACCTAAAGTAACATTTGTAGAAAGTAAGTTTAACAGAGAACATAGAGTAACTGGAGTCGGTAGCACAACTATATCTTTCTCAATTGCTGGAAATGCAGAAACTACTTTTTATGATTCCACTGGTTTTAGTACTGCATTTTATAGTTCAAATTCAACTAATATACAAGGTGGAATTAATTCTATTGAAATAATTAATCCAGGAAATAATTTATCTGATCTTCCATTTATTTCTTCAATAGGAAGCACAACAGGTATTGATGCAGTTTTATCTGTTGAATCGGAAGATATTGGTAAAATTCGTGCTGTTAATATTTTAGATCAAGGATTAGAACTTAGTAATAATAAAACTTTAGCACCTAGAGCAGATTCTCATGTAATTTTAAAATTAAAAAATGCATTTACGTTAGAAAGTGTGGGTATAAAAACTGGAGGACAAAATTATACTACTCCTCCTATAATATCTGCAGTAGGACAACCTGATATGACATTTAAGGCGACTTTAGTTGGTGGATCAGTTTCAAAGGTAGATATTGTAACTAATGGTAGTGGATTTGGAGATAATTTAAAAGTAATTCCTACAATTAATTCAAATGGTGTTGGTGTTATTAATGCACGATCTACATTCAACCTCAATGCTAGTGAACAAAGAAATACTTTATTCTTAAGAGCACCAGTAAATGGATTCCCAACTGGAAGTTTTCCATTTGAGTTAGGTGATGAAATATTTGTAGAAAATGTAAAAATACTTGAAGATATTAATATATTCACTGATGGTGCTGGATATAATTCTTCTGATTATAATTTAAAAACCTTTACTATTCCATTAGATAGTGAAGGTATAGATACCGATGGTGGAGAGGAATCTATTAGTTATTCGATAGTTGGACTTGGAACAACTGGTGGAACTTATGATGGGAACAATGCTTTTGGTAGAGTAATAAAAACAAGCGATCTCGCTTCATTTGAACCAGTATTTAAAAAAGTTAAATTTTTAGAAGGAGAAACAATAACTCAAGGAAATGCCAGCGGTACTGTAATTAGACAAGGTTGGGATGATGGGGCATTATTATTAAAATTAGAAAATGTTACAGGTGATTTTGAAATAGAAAATCAAATTTCAGGTTCTGTTAATGGTTTTAAAGCAACCATAGAAAAAATATTTGATTTTAATTTTGATTTAGAAGTATCTGCTGTTGTTAATAAAAATATTGATTGGTCGAACGACAAGGGTAAATTAAATGTAAATACACAAAGACTACATGATAATGATTATTATCAAAGATTTTCATATTCTGTAAAAGGTGAAGTTCCTTACCATTCATGGAAAGAACCAATTGATAGTTTAGCACATGTATCTGGATATAAGAATTTCTCTGATTATCAATTATTGAATGAAGATTCTGTGGGTATAACAACTGTAGAGACAACAGTTAAGTTATCATTAAATGTAGATAACGAAGCATCAGTTCATAGAATCAGTCAATTTGACTTTGCAACAGAAGATACTGATGCAAAAAATCTTTCAAAAATTATAACATTTGAAGATGCAACAATTACAGATTATAATGAATCTGTAACTAATAAAGTTTTAATGATTGATGACTTGAGTCCTCAATTTACAGGAATATCAACAACCACTGGTGGTAATATTGTTGGATTGACTACATTTACTTTATTATCAGATGGTAATCCAGTATTCATTAAATCATTTAATCCTGCAACTGATATTAATACAACCAATAAGCAAGACATTGATATTATTGATCACGAATTCCATACTGGAGAAAGATTAATTTACTCTGGAGTTGGTAATACTTCGATTGGTATTGTTACAACTTCTGTTCCAGGAATAGGTAACACTGATATACTTCCTGCAGAAGTTTTTCCTATTAAAATTACTAACAGTAAAATTAAAGTTGCGATTAGCACAAGTAATGCTGCTGCAGGAATCGCAGTTACATTTACTAATTTAACTGGAGTTGGAATCACTCATACATTAGAAGTTCATACAGATGTAGCGACAAATAGAAGTTTTATTACTGTGGACAACGTAATTCAAAGTCCTCTTGCTAGAAAAATATTACCTCTCACATTATCTTCTCAAATTAATGCGAGTACAGAAACAATATTACTACATGATGTATCTAATCTTTCAGGTAAGGATTTAATTAAAATAAATGATGAAATTATAAAAATAAATTTAGTTGCAATAGGAGCAACAAATTCATTAACTGTAACTAGAGGTGTAATGGGAACAGTTTCTGTTGCACATACAGTTGGTTCTGCAGTTACTGCTATTTCTGGTGATTATAGGATAGAAAAAGGTCTTATTCATTTTTCTGATGCACCATACGGTCCAGCTGGAATTGGAACTCTTACTACCAGATCGTCATTTAGTGGTAGAGCATTGTATAGATTAAATTATGACAATAATTTTGTAATAGATGATATTTCGGAAGGTTTTAATGGTATTGGAAGAACATTTAATCTTACTAGTTACGGATCTACCGTTACAGGTATTCAGGGGATTAATACGTCATTTGGTGCAATTTTAATAAACAATATTTTCCAAAAACCTTTTTACAAGGATGTTGGATCTGCTGTTAGATCAGATTATAATATAACTGGAATCGGACAGACTATAGTATTTACAGGTTCCTTTGATCGTTTTGGAAACAGTGTTCCTGGAAATAACAATAATACACCTAGAGGTGGTAGAATAGGAGAATTTGTTGTTGGTATTGGTAGTGGATTCCAAACACCATACACAGCAACAGGAAATTTAGCAGTCTCTAGCACAGGAACAATATCTGCAGTTGGTATCGTAACTGGTGGCGGTGGATATCTTGAAGCACCTAAAGTTACAATTGCATCAACAATTGGATCTGGTGCAGAGGTAACTTCTTCTATAACTTCAGGAACTGTAACAGGATTGACAATAACAAATCCTGGAACTGGTTACACTGCAACTGATGGTAATCTCAGAATTATTATTGATTCACCTAAACCATATAAAAATTTATCCCTATCTGGAGGAACAGGATCTGGTGCAGCGATTGATGTTGTAGTAGGAACTGGTGGAAGTGTCATATCATTTGATATGACTGAACGTGGAATTGGTTACACCATTGGAGATGTTTTAACTTTAGATCAATTGAAGTATAATCCAGGTGTTTCAACTTTACCATTCACAGTTACAGTAAATAGTAAATTCCAAGATAAGTTTTCTGGTTGGACATTTGGACAATTAATAAAACTAGATGATTTTAGCAATTTATTTAATGGATTTAGAAAAACATTCTTATTTACAAGAACATTAGATACAGGAAAAGAATTTTACAGTATAGTTGCACAAGATGGTTCTGGTATTACACTTGCTAATAATTTGTTTATATTTGTAAATGATGTCCTTCAAAGACCAAATATTGATTATGTATTTAAAGGTGGTACAAGACTTCAATTCTTAGAAGCACCTAAATCTGGTAGTAAATGTCAAGTTTATTTCTATACAGGGTCTGATGCTGATTTTATTCAAGTAGATGTAGAACAATCTGTAAAACCAGGAGATATATTACAACTACAAAAATCTCAAACCACAACAGGTCAAGATCCAAGAATTATATATCAATTAATCTCTGCAGATACAGTTGAAACTCAAACTTATTCTGGTGTCGGTATATCTACTGATAGTACAATTAAACGACCAGTTGATTGGAAAAAACAAACGGAAGATGTAATTATTGATGGTGCAAAAATTCATAAGACTAGAAATTACTTAGAACCCCAATTTTATCCATGTACTAATATCATACAATCAGTCGCTGCAAACGACACAAAGATCTATGTTGCAAACACTTATCCAGCGTTCCAAAAAATTGATGATCAAGTATCCCAAAGTAGAAATAGCATTAAAATAATTTCCTCTAACCGACCAACACTTGGAATTGCAACTGCTATTGTCGCTACAGATGGAACTATAAGTGGTATTACAATATCAGATGGTGGATCAGGATATAAGTCTGCACCTAAAGTTTCAATACAAGAACCTCCTATTACATTTCCAGATACTACACATGCCATGCCCTCCAGCAGCACCTTATCTGATGGTACAAGGCATGTAGTAGTTGCAATCTCTTCAATAGCACCATTTGATGCAGACGGTAACGGTGTGCAAACTTTAATTGGATCTGGTGTAACAGCAACAGCAACAGCATCTATTACTTCTGGAATAATTACATCAATTACTGTTAATAATGCTGGAGGTGGATATCAAGCATCTAATCCACCACTAGTGATAATAGAACCAGAAGAAGCAGATGTTGAAGAAATTAAAAATGTTACTTTTAATGGTGATTTCGGACAGATTGTCGGTGTTGCAGTAAGTAACACTGGTTTAAATATGGCATCGAAAAAATGTATTATATTTGATTTAAAACCAGATGCTAATATTATAGGTGATCCTGGTAAAGGTAGATCTGGAATCCAAACTGGTGATTTCTTCGTAATTAAAGATTCAATTGTAGGAACTGGTGTTACAAGTATAGGTGCAACTGCAGGAACGACAGTAGCGATTGGAACTGCCTTTATAGATAATGTGTTTTATGCTCATCATCATGTTTCAATTGGATCTAGCATTCTTCGTGTATTTTCTAACGTGAACAGTGTTACTGGAATAAACACCAGTACAGTTGATCATGTTACCTCAAAAGGTAATTACAGTTGGGGATCAATAGATGTTTCAAGAACACCCAATTCTCATGCTTTTGAATTTTTCAATCAGCAAGGAACAGTTGGAATAGATACATCCGCACAGGTATCTAGAATAGTCAGATTAAGAACTGAATATTCCTAAAAAGTTCTTATTTAATAAACATTCTTCATTATGGTATAAATAATCAAAAAACAATAGCAATGCCAGCCATAATCACTGACCAATTTAGAATATTAAATGCTGAAACCTTTGCAAAAAGTTTCACTGGAATTGGTACTACTACAAATTATTATTACACATTTTTAGGTCATCCAAATCCAAAAAACGACGATATTGTTGATTATGGAGATGACACATGGGGGGATGTTGGAGGAACTCCATCACCTAAAGATTCTTTTAAAGAAGAAAATTTATATCATGGTAGTATGCTTTTTCTAAAAAGAGTTTCTGCCACTGATGTTAGAAGAGTTGTGAGAAGATATAATTGGGAATTGGGTATAACTTATGATATGTATAGAAATAATTATGATTTAGATAATAAATCTCCACAATCTTCTGCTACAACATTATATGGATCAAGATTCTTTGTAGTAAATTCTGAATTTAAAGTATATGCTTGTTTAAATAACGGTGCAAACCCAGAATTTCCGAATGGTCAAAAATCTTTAGTAGAACCCAACTTTGTTGATGTATCTCCTCAAAAAGTAGGTACAGGGTCTGATGGATATGTTTGGAAGTATCTTTTCACCATATCTCCTTCAGATGTTGTAAAATTTGTAACTGATCAATATGTACCTCTTCCTGAAAAATGGGGGGATACCTCAAGTTTAACAATTAAAAATGCTGCAGTGAAAGGAAAAATTGAACAAGTTATAATTACTGCTAGAGGATCTGGTTATTCAATTGCTGCAGATCCAAACACAAATGAACCTGCAACTTCTACGGGAACTGTTACTGGAGTTCCTATCTTAGGTGATGGTACTGGAGGTTTTGCTGCAGTAACAATACAAGGTGGTATAGTTAATTCAGTTACAGTAACAAATGGTGGAACTGGATATACAAAAGCATTAATTCTTTTTGACACTAGTAATGTAACCACTCTTGGTGCTGGACAGGGAGCAACTTTTGAAGTTATCATACCACCACAAGGTGGTCATGGTGCTGATATCTATAGAGAACTTGGTGGAAATAGGGTGATGGTTTACTCTAAGTATGATACAGATCCTGATTTTGTTCAAGGAGTTGATTTTTCTCGTATTGGTTTAATTAAAAACCCCATTCAAAATAAAAGTCAAGCAGAACCACTTGATACTTCCACTGCAACTGCTCTTGGTGCATTAAAGTTAACCATTACTGGTTCAGCAACAACCACCAGTAATACTACATACCCAGTTAATAAAATAATTAAACAGCAAGTTGGTATCGGTTCAACTGCTGTTGGTTATGTTGCATCATGGAATAGAGATACTGGTGTTTTGAGGTATTACCAACCTGTAGGTTTGACTGGTGATAGTGCTGCAGGTAATAGATTATTTGATTTTACTAGTGGAGGAGGTTCTGGAAACATAAAATGTAGTGACATTTCAGGACCAGAATTAAAAGTAGATGAAAATTTTAATGATAATACTATCAACACTGGTGACAAAATTATAGAACTTGGGCAAACCTTTGATAAAGGTATAGCACCTCCTGATTTTAACAGGCATTCAGGAGAAATTATTTACATTGATAATAGAGCACCTATAACTAGGTCATCCTCTCAAAAAGAAGAAGTAAAAATCGTAGTAGAATTCTAAAGAAATGACACAAAACACTAACTTAAACGTTTCCCCATACTTTGATGATTTTTCCGAAAGTAAAAATTATAAAAAAGTACTGTTTAAACCTGGATTCCCTGTTCAATCTAGAGAATTAACTACGTTACAATCAATTCTTCAAAATCAAATAGAAAAATTTGGTCAATATTTCTTTAAAGAAGGATCTATGGTGATACCTGGTGGAGTATCATTTGATAATTCTTATTTTGCAGTGAAATTAGATCCATTCTTTTTAAATATACCAGTAAAAGAATACACAAAGGTATTAGCAGATGGTGGAATTAAAATAAAAGGGGAAACTTCTGGTGTAACTGCTGTAGTTGTCGATAGATTAACAGAAACTGAATCTATAGATGATGTTGATACATTATATGTAAAATATCTTTCAAATGGAACTGATGGAGTACAAAATAAATTTGCAGATGGTGAAAATTTAATTACTCTTTCAGATATTAATTTTTCAATATCAAACATTGAGGCAAATTCAACTTTTGCTAAATGTATAGATACAAATTCTACTGCCACTGGTTCTTCTGCGTCAGTTTCTGACGGAGTGTATTTCATTCGTGGTTATTTTGTAAATGTTCTAAAATCAACTGTAATTTTAGATCAATATACAAATTCTCCTTCATATAAAGTTGGTTTATCTATACAAGAGGAAATAGTTAGTGCATCAAAAGCAAATTCTGATTTATTTGATAATGCAAAGGGATTTGCAAATGAATCTGCACCTGGTGCTGATAGATTTAAAATATCAACAACATTAATTAAAAAAGATTTAAAGGATACTAGTGATCAAAACTTTATTGAATTAATTCGTGTAAAAAATGGTGTTTTAGAAAAATTTGTTGATAGAACAGACTTTAATATATTTGAAAGAGAGTTAGCAAGAAGAACATTTGACGAATCAGGAGATTATTACACAAAACCATTTGCTCTAGATATTCGTGAATCATTAAATGATAGAATATCAAATAGAGGTTTGTACTTTGAAAATGAAATAACTCAAAATGGTAATACTCCCTCAGATGAAATATATACAATTCAGGTTTCACCAGGAAAGGCGTATGTGCGGGGTTATGAGATCGATAAAATAGGAACGACTGGTATTGACTCATTAAAACCAAGAACGACCCGTAAGAAGGAGCAACAGTTCTTACCTGTGAATGTAGGAAATATTGTAACATTAGAATCTGTTAGTGGTGCTCCTACAATTGGTTTTGATTCCACATATAGAGTAGATTTATATGACAGAAGATTACAAGGTGTTGGAGCAGCATCAACTATTCCAGCAGGTTCTAAACTTATTGGATATGCAAGAGCATATGATTTTAATCAAAAATTTAATGTTGGAGTAGCAACTGATAAACATGATTTAAGATTATATGATATTCAAACATTTACTGAAATAACACTTGATTCAAAAATAAGTGCTGATGCAAATGATTATGTAAAAGGTAAATTTAGTGGATCTGTAGGATTTTTAAAATCTGAAGTATCTGATAATGTAAATTTGATGCTTTATAATACAAAAGGCAATTTTCAAGTAAATGAACCATTAGAAATAAATGGTATTGATATTGGAACTAATGTAGGTGTTTCAACAGATTTTGAATTTTCTGATGTTAAGTCTGTTTTCACTACAGTGGGATTGTCAACATTTAAAGGTAACACAGAATTAAGTGGAGAAATTAGACCATTTAATCTTGGTGATGAATTTAATGTTACTGCTCCAACTGGTTCTGGTTTAAATCAAACTGCTACAATGACTTGTGGTGGTGTCGCTGATTTTAGAAATCTTGTTAAAATAGGAGATATAATATCATATGTTAGTTCAGGAACATCTGATTTACCACACTTTAATAGAGTTGATGCTGTTGCAAAAGATAGTATTACTTTATTTGCAACAGAATCGGTTGAAGGAATTTCTAATGGTACAGTGGTAGAGACAAGTCCAAATAGTCCTAAGATTGTAGTTCCACAGTTAAGAGAAGGTAATTTTCCTGGATATAAATTACCAATAAAAAATCAATACATATCATCAGTTAATTTGTTAAGAAGTGATTATTTTGTTAGAAAACAAATTGATCTTCCAGCACAGAACTCAGTAAATGTTTCGTTTAATATAGCAGATCTTGGTGATAATGATTTAACATTTGAACCATTTACAGAAAGAGATTACATATTAGAATGGGAAGATGGTCCTAGAGAAATTATAAGACCTGTGCAAACATCTTTTAATGCTGCAAGAACTACTTTTACAATAAATGGTTTATCAAAAGTTGATACAAAAGCAAAGTTAACTTTCTTGGCAAAAAGAAATAAACTTACATCTAAGGATAAAACAATTACTAGATGCAATAGTATAATTGTTGATAAATCAAAGTTTGTAGGTGCGGGTGCAGGAAGCACAGAAACAACCTTTCTCGATGGTTTAACTTTTAGTAAGGTATATGGAACAAGAGTTCAAGATGAAGAAATTTCATTAAATGTTCCAGACATACACAGAGTGTTGGCAGTGTTTGAATCAAATGACGCTGGTGATGTACAACTTCCATTAATAACTGTCTCTTCTCAGTCAGATACATTTACAAATAATGTAGTTGTTGGTGAACAATTTGTTGGAAATGATTCAGGTGCAGTCGCTCGTGTGTTCAACGTTGCTGGAGGACAGCAATTAAGATTTGTATACGAAAACGATAAAGTATTTGAAATAGGTGAAAACATCACATTAAAAGATTCAGGTATTGTTGGACAAATTAGTGCAATTATAATCGGTGATAGAAATTTAATTTCAAATTATGAACTTGACGATGGTCAAAGATTAGAATTTGTTGATTATGGTAGAATTGTTAGAAAGAAAAATGTTAACCCACCAACAAGAAAAATTCAAATTGTATTTGATCACTATGTAAATGACGAATCAAGTGGAACAGTTGAAACAGTAAACAGTTATAATGGATTGAATTACTCTAAAGAAATTCCCTCAATAGGTGGAATTAGAGCAACTGATTTTATTGATTACAGGCCAAGAGTTGTTTCATATAGTGGATCTAGTGCAGAATCTGCTAATATATCACCATTTTCATTCTTAAGTAGAGTTTTTACTGGAACTTCTTCAGAAACATTAGTTTCCAATAAAACTGTTAAACTCGATTATAATTATTATCTTGGTAGAATTGATAGATTATATTTAACAAAAAATGGTGTATTTGAATTGAAAAAAGGAGAACCATCAGAATTTCCAAAAGCACCATTACCAAATAATGAAGCGTTTGAAGTTGCATTAATTTCAATGTCTCCATACACCATAAATGCTACTTTAAATTCACAAGTTAAACTAATACCACATAAAAGATATACCATGAAAGATATTGGTAATCTTGAAGGTAGAATAAAAAATCTTGAGGAATATACAACTTTAAATTTACTTGAAACTGATACTAATAATCTAGCAATAAAAGATCCAAATACTGGGTTAGATAAATTTAAATCTGGTTTCTTCGTTGATAATTTTAGAAATCATGCATCGCATAATTTAACTGGAGATTCTAATTTTGATATCGATTTATCAAGAGGAGAATTAAGACCAAGAACAACAGAAAGAAATGCATCATTAGGGTTTGAAACTAAATCCACAAAATCATCTCCAACTACAGCAGATTACTCAATAGTAGATGATTTTGCTTCACCTAATATCACTCGGAATGGGTCAGTGTTAACATTGAATTTTGATGAAGTTGAATTTATCAATCAACCAGATGCAACTAGAGTTGAAAATGTAAACCCATTTTTAATTACAACTTATGTTGGTTCTATTGAATTAAATCCAGCAACAGATTTTTGGATTGAAGAAGTTCCTTTAGAAACTCCTGATATAGTTCAAATTGATTCAATATATAATGGACTTGCGGATGTATTCGGTGTTGGTGAAAATGGTGGAATGGCAAGAAGTATTTTTAACTCTTCGGAAACAACATGGACAGGAGTTGAAACTGTGGTTGGTGAAGAGGCTATCAATCAAAGAGTTCTTCAAGAACAAGATTTTGGCGAACGCATAGTAACTACATCATCACATGATATACGTCAAACTATTGAAGAGAAAGGAATTGAAAAAACATTTGGTTTAGAAGTAACTGCGAAGAATGAACAATTCAGCCTTGGAGAAAGGGTAATTGATATTAATGTGTTGTATAATGTTAGATCAAGAAACATAGAAGTTATTGGTAAAAAATTAAAACCAAACACGAGATATTTTGTCTTCATGGAGAACGTGAATCTTACAGGTTTCTGTATTCCTAAATTATTACCAATCACAATGGTAAAAGGTTCATTTGCTACTGGTGATATTGTTGAGTCATCTAAATCAGTTCAAGTTTTAGGACAACCAGAAATTAAATTTAGAGTAGCACAAGCAAATCATAAATTTGGAGCATTCAATTCTCCTACTTCAACATTCCCAACCGAACCTTATAATAATTCATCGTTAACCTCTGCATATTCAAGTACAAGCACTACTTTAAATGTGGATACTTCTGATTTAGCAGATTTTGTGAAACCAGATAGAATTGGTTATGTTATACCAAAAATGGATCTTGTAAATTCTGATGGGTCTGCTGAAGCAGAGGTTGATAGTATTAAATTAATCAGTGATGAAGGTGGTAATCTTATATTCTCATTACATATACCAGATCCTAAAATTGCATCTAACCATAAATTTACTACTGGTGCAAACACAATTAGAATAACTTCTAGTCCTACAAATGAGTTAAATCTATTACCTGGAGAAGTATCTGCAGAAACAGTTTACAATGCTACTGGATTTAGTCAAACAACACAAGAGCAAATTCTTTCCTTTAAAACTGCTGAAGTTGATAAAGTTCAAACTGGTGAACAAACTGTAACTAGAATTAGTGAAAATATTATTGAAGACATAATAACTACAACAGTAGAAGAAGTTGATCTAGGTGATCCATTAGCACAATCATTCTTTGTTCCAAGAAAGAGAAAATTAGAAGATGGTACAATCGTATCCAGTGATGGTATATTCATTACAGGTGGAGAAATTTTTGTTAGAACTAAAGATGATACAATTCCACTTAATATTTCTATCAGAACTATGCAAAATGGAACTCCTACAAAAACAATTGTTCCATTTGGAGAAGTTGATATAGATCCAACTCAATTAGATTCTTCTGGAGAATCAATTATTAAAACATCAGAGGATGGCAGCATTGGCACTAAATTTACATTTAAATCGCCTGTATACTTACAATCAGACTATGAATATGCTTTGATATTATATGCACCTACTGCAGCGTATAACGTCTTTATCAGTAGAATGGGAGAGGTTGATTTATTAACTCAGAAATTAAATGATAAGCAACCAACATTAGGTTCATTATTCAAATCACAAAATGCCTCAACATGGACACCGAGTCAATATGAAGATTTAAAATTTAAATTAAACAAAGCAAAATTTGTAACAAGTTCATCAGGATCAATACTACTCCATAATACAGACTTACCTTTAGGTAAAATATTAAAAGAAAATCCAATTGAATCATTCTCTCAAACACAACTTGTATCAATTGCTAGTACAACTAGAGAATTCACTTTGGGAGATAGAATAGATCAAGTAAATGGTAGTATTACAGATACTGGAAGAGTGTCTGCCATTGGTGGTCCTGTGACATCAGGTGCTCAAAAATATGCCACTGGTCATCCCCTAGCTGACATTGGTGTTGGAGCGACTTCATTAACTTCAATTACAGGTTCTGGAATAGGGATAACAGAGGGTGTATTTACAGGAATTGCATTTACTGCTCTCACTGGATTTGGTAACACTGTAACTGGAACTGTTCATATTACTTCTGCTAATCAGGTTGGAGTTATTACTGTAACTGATGGTGGAAACGGATTTGCTGCTGGTGATGTTATAATTGCAAATTCTGTTGGAAATAGTGGTAGTGCAGTTAGGGCAGTTGTTGGTGTAGTTTCAACTACTGATTTAGTTGTTATCGATAATATCACTAGACCATTCCAAGAAACTATTGCTCTTACACATTTTAATTCTAGTGGAAGTAGTGAAGAAGTTAGTGGACCTACATCTATAGCTAATGATCAAATTAAAGATGGATTTACATTGAAAATTAATCATGAAAATCATGGAATGCATTCCAATCAAAATAAAGTTGAAATTGTAGATTTCCAAAGTAATGTATCACCTGTATTATTATCTGATGCCATAGATGATGATACTACTGATTTCGTAGTGTCTAGTATTGGAATATTAACATCATTTGAAGGTTCTGCAGTAAGTGCAGCAAACACTGGATATTTAAAAATTGGTAAAGAAATCATTTCTTACGAATCCTTTAATGATGTAACAAGACAAGTTACCATTAAAGATAGAGGAGTTAACTTTGGTGAAGGGGAAGGTGCTCTACCTAGTTTAAAATCAAATCATAAGCAAAACGATTTAGTATCAACTTATCAATTTAATGATGTATCTCTTAGAAAAATCAATAAAACACATAACATTGATCCTAGAGAAAAAACTTTTGATAGTTACTTTATAAAACTTGATGATACTAATAAATCTTTTAGAAACTCTATGAGAGGTGGTGGAAAAAATTTAAAAATATCTCAAAATGTACCGTTTGAAATTGTAAATCCACAAGTGACTTCAATTCTTCCTACAGGTGCATCTCTTAGTGGAAGAATTAAAACAACATCAGGAACAAGTATAAGTGGTTCTGAACCATCATTTAATGATGAGGGATTCACAAATATTGCTCTCAATAAAAATAATGAACTTGATACCCCCCGTATTATAGCATCTCAAGTAAATGAATTTAATTTACTGGGCAACGAAAGATCCTTCGCACTTGAATTAACATTGAAAACTAATAATGAAGATATATCACCATTCATTGATTTAAGTAGATTAAATGTTATTCTTCATAGTAATTTGGTTGATCAACCTGTTGATAATTTTGAAACTAATAACCAAATTAGAATTTCAGGATTAGATCCTCATCATGGAGTATATGAAACTAAAAAAATTGATTTAGAATTTCCGTCAAATGGATTATTTGTTAAATTTGACGGACATAGAGACGAAGAAGCAGACATTAAAGTACTATTCAAATTATTCCGAAATGACAGTTCAAATGATGGACAAATTTATACTCCATTTAACATAGATGGTTCTTCTGATAAATTTGTAAAACCAAATATCAAGACTAACTCTTTTAGTGAGTATAAATTTACTGCAAATAACCTTCCACAGTTTAATGGATTCATGATTAAAGTTATAATGACATCAACTAATCAAGCAAAACCACCTAGAATTAAAAACTTTAGAAGTATTGCCTTAAGGTCATTCCAAGGTGAAGAATGAAGCGGTACGTAAAAGTTGAGTCACAAGACAATCTTGTTAGAGATATGTCCTCTAATGCGATTGTCAACAACAATAAAAGTGAATATGAAAATTTTTTAAGAATATCAGAACAAAAGTATAAACAGAAAAAAGAATTTGAAAAATTAAAAACCGATGTAAATTCAATGAAAAATGATCTAGATGAAATTAAATCTATGCTAAAATTGATTGTGCGTGATTGAATTATAAATATAGGTAAGACTAAAAATACATGTTCAAATAATGGCAGCATTCGTTAGTAATATTGTAATTGATGTTGGTGCTGATTTTAATCAGACATTCAACCTTGAAGGAAGCAACAATGCACCTCTTGATTTGACTGGTTATACTGGTGCTTCTATAATGAAGAAACACCCATCTTCCCTATCAACAACTGCAACTTTTGCTGTATCGTTCCCAAATAGAACTCAGGGACAAGTTAAAATATCATTAGGATCATCGATTACTAATGGTCTAAAGGCAGGAAGATATAGTTATGATTTACTTTTAAATGATGGTGCAACTAAAACAAGAGTTGTCGAAGGCAGTGCATTAGTAACTGCAGGAGTCACTACCACCTAATAAAAAATGGCAGACATTAAAGTAAGAGTAGGTTCACAAAATGCAATTAAAGTTCCCGCAACTTTTGGTGGTGCGGGAGGATCATTAGCAGGATTGAGCGATGTAGACATTTCTGGAGGTTTATCCAATGGAATGGTTCTCGTTTTTAATGCAGCATCTAACAAATTTGAAGCAACTTTAGAATTAACACCAGGCACGACACAAAATTTGGACATTAATGGAGGTAGCTTCTAGTCATGGCAAGTATAATAAGAGTAAAAAGATCAACAGGAACGACTGCACCTAGCACTTTAAATTTTGGTGAATTGGGTCTTACCGTTGGTGTTGGAACGCATGGTAATAAAGGTGGCAGGTTATTTGCTGGTGATAACGGATCAAACCCACAAGAAGTTGGTGGTAGATATTTTACAGATTTATTAAGTATTGCACCAGGTTTAGTTGCAGGACAAGTTAACCCAACAACTGCTGCGAATGGATTTGTCCCAATTGTTGATCAAACTGGAAGAGTAGATCAATGGAATGTAGATAACTTAAGATTAGATGGTAATAAATTATCATCCACTGATGCAAACGGAGATATATTATTAGATCCTGCTGGAAGTGGAGAAATAAATGTTCCAGATGATACCTTCTTTAGTTTTGGTACTGATAAGGATTCAAAACTTGAATATGATGAGAATGGAACAGATAAACTTTTGGTTTCTGGTGCAGCATGGCAATTTAATTGCGGTGTTGGCATTACTGGTGGATCAGTGATTGATAATATTGCAATATCAACTAATACTATTTCATCAAGAAGTGGAGATGTGCTTTATATTGATCCGTTCCCTGATGGTTTAAGTAGTGAGGGTTTGTTAATTGTAAAAGGTAGTTTACAAGTAGATGGAACTACAACTACAGTTAATTCTACTAATGCAACTCTAAATGATCCAGTGATGCATCTTGGAGATGTAACAAGTGCAAGAACTGTAATGCTTGATGTGGCTGTTGGTGTATCGACAATAACTTTAGATTCTGTTGTTGGTATAAACACTGGTGATTTACTTCAAGTTGCTGGTCTTCCAAATTCTGGTTTAACCACAGTTACTTCTTTAAATCTTTCAACAAAAGTCGTTACATATACAGGACTTTCAACTGCTGGAATATCAACGGAAACACAAGTTACTATCACTCATGCATTTGATACTAACACAGATCGTGGTATTTCATTCTCATATAATACAGGTTCTGGATCTTCAAATAATAAAAAAGGATTCTTTGGTTATGTCGATGAGGGAAGTTCAAATTCACTGAGTAACGCTCCAGATAGATCTTGGACATATATACCTGATGCTACAATAACTGCTAATTCAGCAAGTGGTGTTAGGGGATTCCTTGATATTAAAGGTCTTTATTTTCAAAGTAGTGATTACGCTTCAGGTGGTAATGGAATCATGTACTTTGATTCAACTGGTAGATCAATTGTTTCTGCTGGTACCACTGCTGGTATAACTACTTCTAACTTTGTCCTTACAACAGACGCTTCTGGTGTTCCAAAATGGACAAATACACTCGATGGAGGAACTTTTTAGCCTATGGATGAACAAAAAAGTGATGTTGACATTAACGTATTGGTGAAATTATACAATCAAAGATTATCAACATTAGTGAATCAAAATGTATTCTTAGAAGCAAAAATTCAAACTATGACACAAGAATTTGCTATAGAAAGACAAAGACTTATTGACATTAACATCAATATGCAGAAAGACTATGAGTCTAAATATCCAGAGAAGGTTACAAATAAAAAATGAGTAAACCTAGTACCAGACAACAACTAATTGACTATTCGTTAAGGAAATTAGGGTTCCCAGTTTTAGAAATAAACGTAGACGATGATCAAATAGATGATCTGGTAGACGATGCTCTTCAATATTTTCAAGAGAGACATTTTGATGGAGTAGAAAGAGTATTCTTAAAGCACGAATTAACTGAAGCAAATTTAGATTTAATTAAAACGTCAAACACTACAACGTCAGCAACCTCAAGTGTTGGTGTAAGTAATCCACAGTTCACAGAAAGAAATAATTTTTTACAACTACCTGACCATGTTCTTGGTGTAGAAAAGGTATTTAAAATGGATCAAAGCACTATATCTAGTGGTTTGTTTAATATCAAGTATCAAATATTTTTAAATGACTTATATTACTATGGTG
>Ga0160422_10000551_pt1 | contig 22893 bp, 20 predicted proteins | sample Fk160mmetaG_FD_108192 | JGI IMG/M metagenome (GOLD analysis project Ga0160422, IMG submission 108192) | Marine microbial communities from the Central Pacific Ocean - Fk160115 60m metaG | ecosystem: Environmental > Aquatic > Marine > Oceanic > Photic zone | place: The Central Pacific Ocean...
TGATAGGTACTTTTTAGAAAATGTATGCAGTGACATTTTTGAACTAGATGACCAAAGTTTATTCCACTACAAGGGAAATTTTAGCTATTACTTAGACAAAAGGGACGAAAGAAAGGAGAATGCTATTGCAGTTAGAGACAGAGCTAGGCAAAGATTTAAAAGGGAGCTTGCTTGGATGAGATCAACGCCGTCTGCAAGGACTGGCAAGAGTAAAAGCAGGATTAATAGATTCTACGACATTAAAAAGGAGGCTAAAAAACTTCTTGAGGAAGATCCAATGCACATTAGTATTATTCCTCAAAGGCTTGGTGGAAAAATCGTTGAGCTTCACAATGTGAGCAAGAGATATGATGAAAGAACATTATATAAAGGTGTTACACATCACTTTAAACGAGGAGAAAGACTTGGAATAGTTGGAAACAATGGTTCTGGAAAAACGTCACTATTAAAACTCATTACAGGCGAAGAAAATCCTGATTCAGGAAAAGTAGTTGTTGGAGAGACTGTTGTGTTTGGCCATTTTCATCAACAAGGTGACGTATTTTCTGAAGAATGGAAGGTAATTGATGCTGTAAGAGAGATTGCAGATTTCATTCCTCTTAGAGGAGGCGCAAAACTAACTGCGGCCCAACTTCTAGAAAGATTCATGTTTCCTAGAAGTATTCAGCATCAATATATAAAGGTGTTGAGTGGTGGCGAAAGGAAACGGCTACATCTACTGAGGATTTTAATGGCAAATCCCAACTTTTTGATTCTAGACGAGCCCACAAATGATTTGGACATCTTCACGCTTGCTGTTTTAGAGGAATTTTTGATGGATTTTCAGGGATGTATCATTGTAGTTTCTCACGACAGGTATTTTATGGACAAGATTGTGGAGCATATTTGGGCTTTAGGAGAATGTGAAGAAGTTACTGACTATCCTGGAAATTACACTCAATACAGGTTGGCCAGCGAAGAAAAGCTTAAAAAGACTGTCTCTTCACCAAAGCCACAGATTCAAGACAAAGAAGTAAAAGGTAATTACACAAATCGACTATCTTATAAGGAGAAGTTCGAATTCGAAAAGCTTGGGCCCAAAATTGAAGAGCTAGAAAAAAAGAGAGACGAACTGTCTAAACGACTGGAATCAAATCCACCACACGATGAACTCATCACAATTGGGGAAGAGTTGGTCAAGGTTGCTGTAGAGCTTGAAAACTCTGAAATACGTTGGCTAGAACTTGCAGAAAGAGCTGAATAATTATTGCTGATCGAAATCAGCAACCCAAGGTCCATCACCAGTTGGGTGCGCCCGACACGATAGAATAAACCCGTTTTCTACTTCGTCTTCTTCAAGAGCGTAATTGATGTCCATTGAGGCAGTACCCTTGTCCATTTTGCATCTACAAGTGCAGCACACTCCTCCTTGACATGAGAATGGAGCATCAAGACCAGCGTCAAGAGCAGCGTCTAGAATTGACTTGGTTCCCTTTATAACTTTCACCTTAGTTGTAACTCCGTCTAGCACGACGTGAACGTCAACTTCATCAGAATCCAAGTTTTCTGTAGCAATCTTAGTAGAATCTGATGCTTTTGTTGAAGATGTAAATAGTTCAAATTTTACTTGGCCTTCTGGCATGCCTGCTTCTACAAGCGCATCCTTGCAATCCATTATCATTGCTTCTGGACCACATATGTATGCTACGTCAAAACTATTTGGGTCAATGATGTCATTGAAAATTCTAGAGCATCTTTCTTTATCAAGTCTACCCGCGAATAATTCAGTATCAATTGGTTCACGAGTTAGAAGGTGAAATAATTGGAATCTATCCATATATACATCCTTCAACTCTGAAATTTCATCCCGATAAATAATGCTTGAAGTTTCTTTATTTACATAGAATAGAGCGAATTTGCTATTCTCGTTTGTTTCAAGAACGTGCTTTACTTGGCTTAGTATAGGAGTAATACCAGATCCAGCAGCAAAGCCCAAATGATTCACAGAACCTTCGTCCACTTTAAATCTACCATCAGGAGGTAGCGACTCAATCATATCTCCTGCCTTGAGTTCTTTGTTTGCAAAAGTACTAAATAGTCCACCAGGCACCTCCTTAACTGCAACTCTAAGCACACCTTCTTTTGGTGAAGTGCTCAACGAGTAGCTTCTTCGAACCTCCTCATCATTTATTGTAGCTTTAAGAGTTAGATATTGTCCTGCTAAAAATGAAAAATTTCCTCCGTCAGTAGGCTCTAAAATTAGACTTACACAGTCCTCAGTTTCTTTGATAACATCTAATACTTTTAAAGGGTAAAATTGTGCCATAGTACGAAGGTAAGTAAATTTTGAATAGATATTATATAAAAAAACTATACAAAACTTAATATTCAATGATACAATATTATCTTTGATATTTATTTAAATAAACAATGCAAGTCAGTAAAGAGCATCTAAATAAACAATTTGAAGCCTACATTGCTGCTGATAAAAAAATCGAGCCAAAAGACTGGATGCCAGACGCATATCGAAAAACTTTGGTACGTCAAATTAGCCAGCACGCTCATAGCGAAGTTGTAGGTATGCTTCCAGAAGGTAATTGGATTACGCGCGCACCAAGTCTTAAGAGGAAGGCAATTTTGCTTGCAAAAGTCCAAGACGAGGCTGGACACGGTCTGTATTTGTACTCTGCGTGTGAAACTTTAGGGGTTGAAAGAGCCGATTTAGTTAAGGACCTTCTCTCTGGCAAAGCCAAATATTCTTCAATATTCAACTACCCTACTCTTACTTGGGCTGATATAGGTGCAATTGGATGGTTAGTTGACGGAGCTGCAATTATGAATCAAGTTCCTCTTTGCAGATGTTCTTACGGACCATATGCAAGAGCAATGGTTCGAGTATGCAAAGAAGAAAGCTTCCACCAAAGGCAGGGATACACGATTATGATGGAGCTTATGAAAGGAACTAAAGAACAAAAAGCAATGGCCCAAGATGCACTGAATAGGTGGTGGTGGCCGTCGCTAATGATGTTTGGCCCTAGTGATAAGGATAGTAAACACAGTGCTCAAAGTATGAGGTGGAAGATTAAGAGATTTTCTAACGACGAACTCCGCCAAAGAATGGTGGATATGACTGTCCCTCAAGCAGAACTAATAGGTCTAAAAGTTCCAGATGATGAATTAAAGTGGAATGAAGAAAAAGGAGGATATGATTTTGGAGAAATAAATTGGGACGAATTCTACCAAGTAATTGCAGGCAATGGACCCTGTAATAAGGAGAGATTAGATGTGAGGAATAAAGCCCATAATGATGGCGCTTGGGTTCGCGAAGCAGCAATTGCTTATGCTGACAAACAAAAGGCACAAAGAGCATAAAGATGAGTGAAAACAGAAACAGCTGGCCTCTTTGGGAAGTGTTTGTGAGAAGTCGTCAAGGACTGGGCCATAAGCACGTTGGATCGCTTCACGCGGCTGATGCAGAAATGGCAATTGGAAATGCTCGTGACGTATATACTCGAAGGCAAGAGGGTGTCAGTATTTGGGTTGTTCCCGCAGAGCAAATTACTGCGAGCTCACCAGACGATAGCGAGGCTCTCTATGATCCAGCAAATGACAAGGTATACCGTCACCCAACATTTTACGACCTTCCTGACGAGGTGAACCACATGTAATCAAAAAACCTTGACAGATTCTCAATTAAAAGAAGTATTGCTTCGCCTTGGAGACGACACATTAGTACTCGCCCAAAGATTAGGCGAATGGTGTGGCCATGCTCCAATTTTAGAAGAAGACATAGCTCTGACAAACATTTCGCTTGATTTGCTTGGCCGTACTCAGAATTATTTGAAGCTTGCTGGCAAATTACACCAGCCAACTAAAAGCGACGACGACCTAGCTTTTCACAGAGATTCAGAAGAATTCAGAAATCTATTGATTTTAGAGCAGCCAAACGGACACTTTGGTGATACTATTTGTCGTCAATTCTTGTTCGATAATTTTTCTCTTTTGTTGGCTGGTCATTTGGCTTCTCAAGAAGTGAATACAGAAATCGCAGCTATAGCTGCTAAGGCCATTAAAGAAATTAGATACCATGTCGATCACAGCAGTAAGTGGATGCTTAGACTGGGAGCAGGCACTTCTGAAAGTCATGGAAAAATCCAAGGATCGCTTGACAAGCTATGGCAGTATACAGACGAGATGTTTTTAATTGATGAAGTGACTTCGGCTGCTATAGAGTCTGGATTATTCCCTGATTTATCTACCTTGAAATCAAGGTGGCTGGACAATGTGATGTCAACACTATCAGAAGCTGGACTAAGCATTCCATCTAATGCTGATATGAAATACGGAGGTCGAAACGGAAACCACACTCCTCACCTATCTGAAATGCTAGAAGTAATGCAAGTATTACCCCGCACTTACCCTGGAACTACTTGGTAAATGATTAATCCTGAGAGCCATAAAATAGTCGAGGCAGTCAAGAGACAGCTCGAGGATGTTATGGATCCTGAGCTTCCTTTTCTTACCATAGGCGAAATGGGAATGTTGAGGGATGTTTACTACGAAGGAGACCACACAGTAATTGTACTTACACCAACTTATTCAGGCTGTCCAGCGACAGATATTATTTCAGAAGATTCGCTAAAAGCTGCTCGTGTTGTAGATCCAAAAGCTGAGGTAGCCATAAGCATGCGTCCAGCTTGGACTACAGATTGGATAAGTAAGGAAACTCGTGCAAAAATGGAAGCAAACGGTATTGCTCCTCCTTTAGGCTCAAGCAACGATAGAGCATTTCTGACTGGAGAGGGAAAAATAGTTCCTTGTCCTCTGTGTAAGAGCAAAAATACTAAAATGATAAGCGCATTTGGGTCGACTGCTTGTAAAGCATCATTTACTTGCCTAGATTGCAGTGAACCTTTCGAACACTTTAAGTGTATTTAAAATGAGCAAGATTCATCCTGTGGTAAAAAAAATGCTTGAGGGCGACGAGATGACTCGTTGGCTAGATGCAGAAGTTCTTGAAAGCAACGAAGGTTATTGCAAAGTCCAAATGAAAGTAAGAAAAGAAATGGCAAACGGCTTCAACATAGTCCATGGCGGTATTTCATTCTCTCTTGCAGATAGTGCAATTGCTTTTGCAGCCAACGCATACGGACGTCATGCAGTGAGCTTAAATACTTCTATCAGATATCTAAATCCTGTCTTTGTTGGCGATACCTTAATAGCTGAAGCTGAGGTAGTAAACCTCAAGCATAAAATTGTAAACGTAGATGCTACTGTAATGAACCAAAACGGAGAAAAGGTAGCTGATCTTCAAGCTACTGGTTATCGGAAGAGCGAGCAGTGGTAAGATCTTTATAAACTCCACCCAAATCCACCAGTTCGTGGTGGGTTCCCTCTTCAACAACACAACCATTTTCAATTACAAAAATCTTATCTGCATTCTTGATTGTACTGAGCCTGTGTGCAACAATTAATGAAGTCCTACCCTCAGTGATTCTCTTTGTTGCTTCTTGAATCATATTCTCAGATTCTGAATCAATTGAAGCTGTTGCTTCGTCGAGAATTAATATGCTAGGCGATGCCACATATGATCTCATGAAAGCTATTAGCTGTCTTTGGCCTACACTCAACATTGCCCCCCTCTCCCTCACCTGAAGGTCCAGATTTTTATCATGTTTTTTTATGAAATCCGCCGCACCTATTGCTTCTGCTGCAGCCCAAATCTCTTCATCACTCACCCTCTCATCGTGTAAAGTAACATTTGCTCGGAGAGTGTCAGACATTAAGAAAACCTCTTGTTGCACTACCCCTATGCTTTTGCGCAGATCGTCTAGTGGAATTTCTCTAATGTCAACGCCATCAATCTTTATAGAACCCTTTTGGAATTCATAGAATCTAGAAAGCAAATTAATTATTGTGCTTTTTCCTGCGCCAGTTGACCCAACGAACCCTACAGTTGATCCAGGTTTGATTTTGAGACTTAAATCCTTTAATACCCAATTTTCCTCATCGTCGTAAGAAAACCAAACATTTTCGAACTCTATTAACCCGTCAATCTTTTCGAGTTTAATAGTTCCCTCGTCAGTTATGCTCTCGTCAGTTTGGAGTAGTTTGAATACCCTATCTGCATTGACCACACCCATTTGGAGTACGTTAAACCTATCAGCTAACTGCCTGATAGGCCGGTATAACATGAACACATAAAGAATGAATTGCAAGAGGATTCCAAGTGTCAAATCACCCTCTACCACTCCCCCTATCCCAAGCCAAAGCAGTAATGCAACGCTTGTAGCACTTAGCATTTCTACCACTGGGAAGAAAATACTGAAAGCCATTATTGAATCAATATTTGCTTTTTTGTGGAGTTTATTGATTTGTGCGAATTTCTCGCTCTCTACCCTTTCTCTTCCAAAGGCTTGGACTATGTGCATCCCAGTTACTTGCTCTTGAACGAATTCGTTCATTTTGCTCACCTGATTTCTCACATCAGAAAAAGCCTTCTTGATGTGCTTTTGGAAAATTCTTGAGGCAAACAATAGAATTGGAATGGGTATGATAACGATGAGAGTGAGTTTGGCATCTATGATGAACATTGTTGCCAAAACAACTCCTAACGTTAGTACGTCTCCAATTGCGTTTAAAAGACCGTTGGAAAACACATTGGCAATTCCATCAATGTCACTGACAAGGCGCGTGACCAACTTTCCTACAGATGTTTTATCGAAAAACCTGAGCCTAAAGCCCACAATGTGTTTGAAGAGTTTTGAGCGGAGATCTAAGCTTACGCTTTGGGCTACCCAATTTGCCAAATAAGTAGTCCTATATCTCAAGATAGATTCAAGTAGTAAGAATAAGATAATTACTACAAATACGTTAAGAAGACCGTAGTAATCTCCATTTGCAATCTCTACGTCAATAGCTCGCCTCAAAAGCGCTGGTCTAATCCAAACCAATGACGACAAGAAGATTATCAGGAACCCAGTGATTATAAACCTCCTTTTGTAAGGCTTTACCTGGGAGATAATCAGTTTTAAAGTTTCCTTTCCTGAGCTCATTTGGCTTGGGGTTTAAAAACTTCTTCTGGATAATCCACTCTAGCTAAATAGAGACCGCATGCCGGAGCAGATTTTCCTGCCTTTGATCTATCGCAAGATTTTATTACTTCTTCAAACTCTTCTAAGGTCATTTTTCCTTTTCCAACCATGGTTAAAGTTCCAACTACAGCTCTTACCATATTTCTTAAAAACCTATCAGCTTCGATTACGATTTTAATTCGGTGGCCTTCCTGAGAAAGCTCAACCTTTGTGACATCACAAATTGTAGTTTTTACATCAGAGCCAGTTTTACAGAACGCTGCAAAATCACCTTTAAACACAAGCTTATCGGCAGCATTTTGCATCGATTTAACGTCCAGAGATTCAAATACTCTTGCCGATTTATCATCTAAAAATGGATTCTTTTCAGTATGCATCCAATAAGTGTAAGATCTTTTAAATGCATCAAATCTTGCGTGTGCTTTTTCTCCTACTTCAGAGATGGAAAAAATGGCAATATCGCTATTGAGTACTCCATTAAGTTTAAAGGCCAATTGATCGAAAGAATCAAATCTATTTAATGACGTCTCTGGCAAATTTGCATGTGCTACAAAGTACGAAGCGTGAACCCTCGCGTCTGTTCTGCCACATCCTAGGATTGGCACTGATACTCCACAAAGTTTTTCTAGAGCATCCTCTATTGCTTGCTGAACTGTTATAGCTTCAGGCTGGCGTTGCCAACCGTGATAATTTGTGCCATCGTAGGCAAGTTCAATAAAGACGCGCATGGCGCAATCAATTTAACCCCAAGAAGCGATCTTATCGCTCTTGTACTCCCCTGCATTAAGTTTAGCCTGAACGCTTGAGAAAGTTTTAATTGTGTATTCTACGTCCTTTAAAGTGTGAACTGCCGTAGGGATTAATCTAAGCATGATTGTATCTTTAGGAACAACAGGATAAACTACGATAGAACAGAAGATTCCGTGGTTTTCTCTTAGGTCAACTGTAAGGTTTGTCGCCTCTCCTAGACCACCTTTTAAGAATACAGGTGTTACACAAGAATTGGTGTCACCAATATCAAATCCAGCTTCCTTTAATCCTTCTTGAAGAGAAGTTGCAATTTCCCAAAGTCTATCCTTATGCTCTCTTGACTCTCTAAGCATTTGAAGACGCTTTCTTGCACCTACTACGATAGGCATTGGTAGAGATTTTGCGAAAGTCTGAGAACGCATATTGTATCTAAGGAAATCGATAACGTCTTCATCACCAGCAACGAAGGCTCCGATAGTAGCCATCGATTTTGCAAATGTTCCAAAGTAAACGTCAATTTGATCTTGTACTCCTTGAGCCTCTCCAGTTCCGATTCCTTTCTCACCTACTGTACCAAATCCGTGAGCATCGTCAACAAACAAGCGGAAGTTGTATTGTTCCTTGTATTCACAAATCTCCTTGAGCTTTCCTTGGTCGCCAGCCATTCCGAATACTCCTTCAGTAACAACAAGAATTCCACCATCAGTTTGGTCTGTAATTGCCTTTGCTCTGTCAAGTTGCTTGACAAAACTACCTATATCGTTGTGTTTGTATACAAATCTCTTTCCTTGGTGAAGGCGAACACCATCAACCATACAAGCGTGAGATTCACTGTCGTAAACAATTACATCGTGGCGAGTAACCAACGCCTCAATCGCTGACTGGCAACCTTGGTAGCCAAAATTCAAAAGGAATGAATCCTCTTTTTGCATAAAGTCTGCAAGCTCTGCTTCTAGCGCCTCATGCTCTGAAGTTTGGCCTGACATCATCCTAGCCCCCATTGGGTATCCCATACCCCATTCTGCAGATGCATCAGCATCAACTTTTCTAACTTCTGGGTGGTTGCTAAGTCCCAAATAATTGTTAATAGACCAAACTAAAACTTCCTTCCCTCTGAAGGTCATCTTATTAGAAATTTCACCCTCTAACTTAGGGAATGTAAAGTATCCGTGGCTTTCACGAGCGTGTTGACCTAGTGGACCGCGCTCGTTTCTAATTCTGTCAAAAATATCCATCAAATGGGTTTTAATTCAATGCGCAAAACTACCAAATCCAACCTTAACTTTACGCCCAATGTATAAGTCCTCTTTACACATTTATTTTTTAGTTATAACCATTATACTCGTAGCACATGCAAGCTGCTCAGGTTATAATAAGGCGTTAAAAAGCACAGACACTGAGGAAAAATGGGAGTTTGCGAGTAATGCTCTTGAAAATAATGAGTGCATAAAGGCGCTTCCATTACTTGAGGAATGTGTGAGTCTAACAAGGGGAACTCAAAGAGCTGAGCAAGTTCAATTCAAGTTTGCTGAGGCGCATTTTTGCGTTCGAGACTTCTATTTGGCTCGTTATTACTACCACACTTATGCGAAGACTTTCCCAAATAGTACACTTGTTGAAGATGTAGAATTCAAAGGAGCTATGTGTAGTTATAATCTTTCGCCTAATTGGTCTCTAGACCAAACAGAAACAAGGTCTGCCATTCAAGAATTCCAACTATTTATGGATAAGTACCCTAGTTCAGCTCTTAGAGACTCAGCCCAAACCATGATAGACCAGCTTCGCAGTAAACTAGAAAGAAAATCGTTCGAGTCTGCTGCCATCTATCACAAGACAGGACAGTACCAAAGTGCAACTATTGCACTTCGCAACGCGCTAAAGGATTACCCCGATTCTCAATATAGAGAGCGCATGCATTTTTTAATCATCGATAGCTACTATCAATACGCATTACTAAGTACCGATAGAAGGAAAATTGAACGATTTAACGATGCTACCGATGCTTTTCATACCTTTGTATCCCGTTTTCCAGATAGCGAGTACTATTCTGAAGCTCAGAATATTTACAACTATTGTGTGAAATCAGTGGAAACATTAGAATCTCAACAACAGCTCAAATAAAGCAAGATGAACTTTAAGAACGTTAAAGCAGAACGCAACACGATCACTCGCAACACTATGACTCTAGAAGAAAAAGGGACTGGTAATATCTTTGAAACTATAGTTGTTCTTTCTCGCCGTAGTGACCAGCTTTCTCAAGAGCTCAAGAAGGAGCTAAACTCAAAAATGGAAGAGTTCGTTATCCCAAACGACACTCTTGAAGAGGTGTTTGAAAACCGTGAGCAAATTGAGATTTCTAAATTCTACGAGCGTCTCGCAAAGCCTCAAGCTATGGCTATCAAGGAACTGGAAGAAGATAATATCTACGTTCGCAAGGAAGAAAAAGAAGGGTCTTTCGAGGCTTAACCAAGCTCTAGCCGAGCTAATATCAACTCTCTTATGACCGGAGGTCCGGAATCTCAAAACCCTATACAAAGTTTACTGGGACGACGTATTTTGCTTGGGATAACGGGAAGTATTGCTGCATACAAAAGTGCGTTTCTCGCAAGAGAATTAATTCGCAGAGGTGCTGAAGTTCGAGTAGTAATGACTCCTTCAGCCACTGAATTTATTACACCACTTACTCTTGCAACGCTAGTTGATAATCCAGTTCATTCTGACTTTACAGAAAGCAAGGAGAAAGGGACTTGGACTAATCATGTTGAATTTGGACTTTGGGGCGATTTATTTTTAATTGCACCCTGCACAGCCCAAACTATGTCAGCAATGGTTAACGGAGTGTGTGACAACCTACTTCAGGCAGTTTTCCTAAGCGCTCGTTGCCCAGTAATGATAGCTCCAGCGATGGACCTTGACATGTTTACTAACGATGCTACTCAACAGAGCTTACATACTCTACGAGAAAGAGGCATAGAAATTATTGAACCTGCATCTGGGCCACTAGCAAGTGGATTAGAAGGAAAGGGAAGACTTGAAGAGCCAGAAATTATTGCTGGAAGAGTTGAAGATTTCTTTGACAGCTTGCTCCCACTTAAGGAAAAAAAAGTTGTTGTAACTGCTGGCCCAACTCAAGAGCCAATTGATGCAGTACGCTACATTGGCAACAGAAGTTCTGGCAAAATGGGGTTTGCCCTTGCTGGAAGGTTGGCAGACCTTGGAGCTGAAGTTACTTTAATCGCTGGGCCGGTTGCATTAGATACACCACCAAGAGTAGCGAATCGCATTAACATCAGTACTGCGCAGGATTTGTACGAGGCTGTTATGGAGGTTTGGCCTAAGATGGACGCAGGAATAGCATGCGCAGCAGTAGCTGACCTCAAGCCCAAAGGTGCAGTAGACAAAAAGATTCACAAAGACGAATTTCCAGATGCTGTTGAATTAGAAAAAACTCCTGACACATTGGCCTCTATGGGAAGCTCTAAATCCGAAGGCCAAATCTTAATGGGTTTTGCGCTAGAAACAGATGACGGAGTCGATAGTGCTATGGGTAAATTGAATAGTAAAAACCTCGACTTTGTGGTTATCAATACTTTAGCAGATGACGGTGCTGGATTCAGTCACGACACAAATAAAGTTACCGTCATAAAAAGAGTGGGTGTAGATACTGAAATGCGTAGTTTTGAGTTAAAGAGTAAGAAAGAGGTCGCGAGAGACCTAATTGATATGCTTTTTGAAATCAAATGACAAACGCAGTGAACGTATTTTCTAGGACAACAATTGCAACCCTTTTATTATTAACTGCTCTACCTATCGGGGCTTTAAGCCAGGAATTAAACTGTTCGGTCCAAGTAATTGCACCTAGGATTGCCAATGTTGAATCAAGTGTTTTTGAGGCATTAGAAGATGGAGTTAGAGAGTTTATGAATGGAAGGCGTTGGACTAATGACAACTTCACATTTGAAGAGAGGATTGAATGCACTATGCAAATCAATATTTCTGAAGCAAAAAGCGCAACTCAGTTTAGTGGTACAATTCAAGTCCAAAGCAACAGACCTGTTTATGGCTCTGACTACGACACTCCTATACTTTTCATCAACGATGGAGATTTCGATATAGTTTGGGTGAATGGTACTGCCATAAACTTTAACATGGGGATGCACAGAGATAATCTCTCTTCTATCCTGGCCTACTACGCCTACATGATTTTGGGAATGGACTACGACAGCTTTGGGATGGAAGCAGGTACTGATTATTACCTGAAAGCGCAGCAGATTGTTGCGAATGCTCAAAACGCACCAGGAAACGGATGGAGAGCAAGCCAAGGGAAGCAAAATAGGTATTGGTTAGTAGAAAATATGCTAAGCCAAACTTTCAGACCACTCAGATACTGTCTCTACAACTACCACAGAAAAGGTATGGACTTGTTGTACAGCGATATTGAAACTGCTCGATTAAACATTGGCGACGCTATCGTTGAAATGAGATCAACAAATCGCATAAGACCTTCTTCATACAATCTGCAAGTATTCTTCCTTGCAAAAAGTGATGAAATTATCAAGATTTTCGAGCCAGCACCTGAGCCAGAAAGAGTTAGACTACTCCCTGTTATTAAGCAGATGGATCCCGGAAATATTGCCAAGTACGACGCAGCACTTCTTTAATGTTATTAAGTCTACATATCAAGAATTACGCTCTTATCGAAGAGCTTAAACTTGATTTTGAGAGTGGACTAACTGTAGTTACTGGAGAAACTGGATCTGGAAAATCGATATTACTCGGCGCTCTAGGTTTGGCCTTAGGTGATAGAGCAACAACATCTTCTGTAAGGCATGGCTCACATATTTGTTCTATTGAAGCAAAATTCAAAGCTCAATACATTAGTGATTTGTTGGAAAATTGGGATATAGAAGCCATTAAAAATGGTGAAATCAATATCCGCAGAGAGTTGACTGCTTCTGGTAGGTCTAAAGCTTTTGTAAACGATTCTCAAACAAGTGTTGGGACATTAAAGGAGATTGGCACTTTACTCGTTGACTTGCACGGACAAGACGAAACCAGAGCACTGATGGAAAGAAACACTAGGCTTGAATTACTCGATTCATTTGGCGGGCATTCCGAGATAAGAGATTCATACAGAGCAGCCTTTTCTGGTTGGCGCACAGCAACTCAAAAGCTTCAAGATTTAGAGGCGATTGCTGCAAAACCTCAATCAGACGTCGACTACCTTCAATTTCAATTTGACGAATTGCAAGAATTAGGATTAGAGAAAACCAATTGGAATGAACTTGAGGAGGAATTTTCCAAGCTTACAAATTCAACAGAATTAGCTAAAGGATATAACTCTACTTACAAGGGTATTGAATCTTTGAATCTTAGAGAGATTTCTAAAATTCTTGAGTCTATTGCACCATACAGCAAACAAGCAGAAGAGCTTTTAATCAGGTTTAGAAGCTCAATAATTGAACTCGAGGACATTGCTCAAGAATCGAGCATGCTATCAGAAAACGTAAGTTTTGATCCACAGAGATTGTTGCTAATTGAAGAGAAATTTGATAGATTGAGGAGAGCTCTTCAAAAGCACAGAGTAAGCACTGCTGACGAACTAGAAAAGCTTCAAGCACAAATAAGCCTTCAAATAGAAAGCGCTACTAATCTAGAACAAGCTATTGAAAAAGCCAAGGACGAAGTGTTGAGCACAAAGACCAAAATGTTTGTTGCTGGAGAAGCTCTAAAAAAAGCTAGACAAAAGTGCGGCAGTGAACTACTACAAATTGTAAACTCTGAACTAATTCCTCTAAAGTTGCCAGACGTGTTAATCAATTGGGAATTCAGTGATTTATCTACACCAGACCTTCACGGCATAGAAGATGTAGAATTGATGTTATCTGCAAATTTGGGTTCACCGCAATACCCTATCACTCAAGTAGCTTCTGGTGGAGAGAGGTCTAGGATAATGCTTGCATTTAAAGCAGCTATATCGTCTAGAAATTCAGTTCCTACTATCGTACTTGATGAAATAGACACTGGAGTAAGTGGAGATATAGCTTCAAGAATGGCTAGATCTATGAAATCAATGTCTGAAGGTCAGCAAGTGTTTTCAGTAACTCATTTAGCCCAAGTTGCCGCAATGGGTGATCAGCATTTAGAGGTAACTAAGGAAACTAATGGTGAATCGACCTATACCAAGGGTGTTTTCCTCACTGAAGACCAAAAGACTGAAGCTGTGGCTAAAATTATCAGTGGCAGTGTCATTACTGATGAAGCGTTAGCACAAGCTCAAATCCTTAGAACTGCCAATCAATTGTAATTGAAGGTAAGAAAGGAAGTTGGTTTTTTCTTTGGCCTGTAAGTCTATTTATATAAAACACATTCTCCCTGCTGTAAACATTCGTTACTCCAGCAGCAAAGTCTATGTCTCCAAAAGAAGTTTCAAACTTCCTGCTGATACTCATGTCCAACCTGTGATATGCAGGCAATCTTCCTTCGTTTAAGCCCGCGTAAGAAATCGAAATTTGATCAGGATTATATGGTAGATAATCAGAATAAATGCCTGTACCTGTGCTTGGACTCTGATAGTAACCCTGGCTTTGTGTAAATGGCAGTCCGGAACCTAAAGCCCAACGAGAACTAAATGTCCAAGCATCATTCTTTCCAAATTCTTGTGAAGCAACAAAGTTGACATTGTGTCTTCGATCAAATACTGGGTCGTACCACCTCAGGCCGTCCCATCTGTCAACATCTCCATATCCGTAAACAAGCCATAGGTAAGTTCCTCTGTTTTCGTATTCCAAAACCACATCAACTCCCTTAGCAAAGCCACTTTCCACTATAAAATCGTATGTGTAAATCTCTGGAACACCTTCATATCCGCTCTCAAAAAGTTTATTTCTGTTAGCATTTGTAAGTTGTGTAAAATGCTTGATATAGCCCTCTACATTTATGTTAAATTTTTCAGTTATATCGAACTCAAAACCAGTAACTAGGTGATTTGCAGTTTGTAACGTATGAGTTACCTCATCTTCTACTCCGTTGGGTCTAATGAAATCACTCTGAAGATTACTTGGGCCAGTAACAAAACCATAAAAAAGGTTGACAACATCCCTATCTGAGTTAACACTAATAAGGTTTTGTGAATACATTCCTGCTGCCAACTTTAATCTCAATCTCTCAGAAGCTTTAAGTTTAAAACCAATTCTTGGCTCTAACCTAAACTGTCCAGTAGAACTATAGTATTGCCCTCTTAGACTAGGCTGTACAATTATTGGGCCTCTATTTATAGTATAATCGATATAACTTCCAAATTCAGTTGTAATCTGCTCTAAATCAACTTCTACACCTAAAGAATTATAAGTATTGTATTTTGTTCTCAACCCTACAACCTCAATACCATACTCAATGTTATCTTCTCCTGCAACATATTTAAAATCAAGTCCAAAATTAAAACTGTCTATATCACTTGATCTATCAGGATTATCACAAGAAATATCTCCATCATTATTATCATCCTCACACAATCCTAGGCTGTACTTACTTGCAGCAAAATGACCGTTTACTAAAACAGAAGACCCAGGAGGTACTATTGTAAACTGCCCACCATATCCCGAACTATTCCACAAATAATCTGCAAATGCAACGCCTGTGGTATCATTTAAAACACTAGCCCTGTCATTAAAATTAAACCCAAACAAGCTTAGCTTTGAACCACCGCCGCCAAAAGTGATTTTACCATATGTATCAGTAAACCCAAACGGCAACCTTCCACCATCAATGTATGGATATAAATACTGTGATGTTTGCTCTAAGTAACTGTGTTTCATTGAAAACAAGTAGCTTATCCCTCCTAATCCTTCAGTCATTTTCTTAAGAGGACCTTCAAGTAATAGCTTAGCTCCGAAAGGGCTAGCACCAACTTTGGTTTTGACCTCCCTCATATTACCATTTCTAGTAGTAATATCCATTACTGAAGAAATTCTGCCCCCATATTTAGCAGAAAAAGCACCTGTATAAATATCTGCATTTGCTAAAGCATCTGAATCGAAGACACTAAATAGTCCAATACTGTGGAATGCATTATAAATAATCATACCATCGAGTATCACCTTGTTTTGAACTGGTGATCCGCCTCTGATATACAGCTGACCACCTTGGTCTCCTGTGCTCACAAAACCAGGCATAACTTGTAGCGCTTGGACCAAGTCTGCTTGACCTCCAAAGCTTGGTATTCTCTTAAGATCGGCTGGTCTAATTGTCTCCACTGACATCTTAACCGTGTTGAGCTGCTCTTCCCTATCTGCACTAATTTCAGCACCCTCTAGTTCTATAACTCCAGATTCTAGTAAAAAGTTCTTTGTCAATACTTTACCATTTTTTATCTCAACTTCTAGTTTAGTATTTTCATATTCAATACTAGACACAACAATTGTATAAATTCCCGACGGAATTTTACTCAAAGAATAGAATCCTGTGATGTCAGTTGAGACTCCATAATTTGTACCCTCTAATGACACACTGGCAAACATTACTGGCTCACCAGTTTCCTTTGAACTTATAAATCCTTTGACTGTACCTTGAGCTACTGATGTCAGAGTAATAACGAACCCTATAGCCAAGGTAAACAATTTAATTCCTAGTCTATTTTCTTGCATGGATCACAAATATACACTCTATTAAAAGCTACTATTATTATCTTTCGGCATGAAATCTGCATCAATTGTCAGCATGAATACAATATCTACACGCACATCATGGCTCTACAGCCTGATTTTTATATGCTCACTTCTCTTTTCTGCTGAGGGTTTAGCCCAAAGAGGAAATCAAGATGATGAGGAAAAGCCAAAGAAACCATTAATCACTCAAGAGGAATACAACAAGTTGTTAATGTGGCTTGTGGATGAAAAGTACGAGAACATTCTCTACAAATGCGTACGTTACACAGAGGATGACAAGACTAAGAAACTCCCACTTCCATACATATACATGGCACAGGCTTACATGGGAATTCACTTAACTGATGATAACGAGTTGAGAGAATCGTTTGAGGCAGATAAAAACAAAGCACTGAAAAATAGTCTTAAGTACGCTTCGAAGTACAGAAAAAAAGACAAAGAACTTGAGCATTACTCAGAATTCACTGAATATTTTGATGAACTTTGGACTCAAACAAAGAACGTTGCTGAAACAGAGATGGATAATGAGAAGTATACAAAGGCCAAGTCTTACTACAAGTACCTCTGTACTATCGACCCAGAAGATCCTGGAGCTACACTTATGCTAGCAGCTGTTTTTCAACAACTTAAATCAAGAAAGGAAGCAGAAACTACATATGAAAAAGCGAGAAACCTTATTATTGAATTTGGAGGTAAGGGGTTAAGAGAAGTCCAAACCGAATTACTTCATAGCGCTATCATATACAACGTTGAACTACTTGCAAACGTAAACAGATCAGCAGCAATAGAATGGTTAGCTCTCGGCCAAGACCTATTCCGAGGCGAACCTGAATTTGAAGCTGTAAAAAGAAGCATAGGCGGATAATGCCCCTCGAACAAAGCCCCTTTTGCAGCAGCTCTTGGCTTGAGAACTGCGGTCCTGGCGGCTTTGTGTTTCACAATTCATGCGGCCTTGTTAAAACTACAATAAAGGGAATACCCGCTTTATTCACCCCTAATTGGGCTGTAGACTGCGGTTTAGTTTTAAATAATTACAGCGGTGATGAGTACTCCGTATTTGTTGAAGAAATAAATAAGAGGTCAGAACATTACATCACAATTGACCTACCTCCTTGTTTTGATGAGTTTAGGCTTAGTACAGCAATTGTAAAGCAACATACTCCTTCTAACATAAAAGTTCAATGGAGGCACACCAGAATACTTGAGCTTCCTACTAAACTACCTTCAAATAGAAGAAAACAAGTAAAAAGAGCCGAACGCGAAATGATAAGTTGCGAAGAGGTGCAAAATTGGAATAAAGTTCACGTTTTACACGATAAAAGTAGGAATAGAAAAGACATCAAGAACGACAGCGATCAACTTGGTAAACTATTGAATTCAATAGCTTCAGAAGATTTTTCATTTGCAGTCGAAGCAAAATCACCAGAGGGCGAATGCATAGCATCGGGTGGATTCATTTTGCTGCCAAACAAAAGATGCCTTTATGCTTTTGGAGGCCAAAAGCGAGGCCCTCTTTCAGCAATTGCTTCTGTTGCAATGTTGGCTGAAGCAATAGAGATCGCTAAATCAAAGGGTGCTCGATGGTTCGACTTTGGAGGAAGTTCAGACCCCGGAGTTGATAGATTTTACAAAGAATTTGGAGCAAAGAGCATCCCTAGACCAAGGTTAATTAAAATCTCTTGGTGGCTTAGACCCATACTTAAATTCTTGAGACCAGATTTAAACTAAAGGTCTTTCACCTGAATTATACATAGACTCAATTATTGCGACCACTTCTACACCTTCGTTTAATGGAGTAGCAATTTTAGCTCCTTTTTCAAGGTGATCAACCACATTAGCAATTACAAAATGATGATTTGAGGCAGACCCTTTATATTCTCCGTAATCGTTTGGCGGGGCAGATTCTGGCAAATCAGGCATCTTGTAGTTCTTAATATCACAATGAACTACTTCTTGCATATACTGTCCGGCAACTCTTACAGTTCCATTTTCCGCAATTAGAGTTAAGCTTGATTCAAAATTTGATCTATCTAGTGAGGTTGAGAATGTAAACGAACCCCAACCATCCCTTTGAAAATCAAAAGTTATCTGCCCAGAATCCTCAAATTCTGTGTTGTGTAAATGAGCCTGATTAAAGAATCTCGCCTGAGGATTCTCTATTCCTCCAAAAATCCAATACATCACATCAATGAAATGAGAAAATTGAGTGAACAATGGGCCTCCATCTAAATCTTTTGTTCCTCTCCATCCGTCCTTTTGGTAATATCTATCATCTCTATTCCAAAAGCATTGAACATGAACTTGGCGGACTTGACCTAAAATATTAGAATCAACTAGTTCTTTCAGCCATTGAGAAGGTGGTGCAAAACGATTCTGCATCACACAGAAAACCTTCCTGCCAGTTTTTTCAGATGTACTTTTTATCAGTTTTGCATCAGCAACAGAAAGGGAAATGGGTTTTTCCAACACTACATGTATTCCATTTTCTAAAAGATCAATTGCTTGACTTGTATGAAGGCCATTAGGTGTGCAGACAGAAACAACATCAGGTTTATCCTTATCAAGAATAAGATTTGTTAAACAGTCGCACCATGTTGCTTCCTCCAGAAAATCAGTTACCCCACACTCCTCGTGAGATCTAATGTCGGCTAAGTGAGTAATGGTGGCGCCTGGATGCGCGCTTATAGATTGCGCATGCCTTTTCCCAATATGTCCTAGCCCTAATACACCAAACCTTATCATAGATGTAAAGTTAATCTATTCGGACACCCTGTCATGTTTGACAAGAGAAAAATGAGAATTTGGCACACATTCTGACAGAAAAATGTCACAAATATGAATTTGGCAAGGGTTGGCAAGGGTTTTGACTTAGAGGGTCTTGTAAACGAAAACTATCAATTCAAAATAAATGAGTAAAATCATCGGAATCGACCTAGGAACTACCAACAGCTGTGTTGCTGTAATGGAAGGAAATGAACCTGTGGTAATTAACAACAGCGAAGGAAAGCGTACTACGCCATCTATCGTTGCATTTATCGCCGACGGCGAAAGAAAAGTAGGTGAACCTGCAAAACGTCAGGCAATCACAAACCCAACAAAAACTATCTCAAGTATAAAGCGATTTATGGGATCTTCATTCAAAGAAGTTTCATCTGAGATTAAGCGTATGCCATACGAGGTAGTCAAAGGAGACAACGATACTCCAAGAGTAAAGATTGACGACAGAACATACACTCCTCAGGAGATATCTGCTATGGTTCTTCAAAAGATGAAGAAAACAGCAGAAGATCACTTAGGAACTGATGTAACTGGCGCAGTAATAACAGTGCCTGCATACTTTAACGACGCTCAACGTCAAGCAACTAAAGAAGCTGGAGAAATTGCGGGATTAGAAGTTAAAAGAATCATCAATGAGCCAACATCAGCTGCACTTGCATACGGCTTAGATAAAAAGAGTATTGATCAAAAAATCGTAGTATTTGATCTTGGTGGTGGTACACACGACGTAAGCATCTTAGAATTAGGTGACGGAGTATTTGAAGTGCTTTCAACAGACGGTGATACTCACCTTGGGGGTGACGATTTTGACCAATGTCTTATCGAATGGCTAGTAGCTGAATTCAAGGACGAAAACGGAGGCCTTGATTTAAGTAAAGATCCAATGGCACTTCAAAGGCTTAAGGAAGCTGCAGAAAAAGCAAAGATTGAGCTTTCAAGTACTACAAGTACCGAAATCAACCTCCCGTATATCATGCCTGTTGACGGAGTACCAAAACACCTCGTTAGATCGCTAAGTCGTGCCAAGTTTGAGCAACTGTGTGACGATTTAGTGAAGCGTACAATAAAACCTTGTGCTTCAGCTCTTAAGAGTGCAGGACTTGACAAAGGAGATATAGATGAAATTATCCTAGTTGGAGGTTCTACTCGTATCCCAGCTGTTCAAGAAGCAGTGCAGAAATACTTTGGCAAGGAACCCTCAAAAGGTGTAAATCCAGATGAGGTTGTTGCAGTAGGAGCTGCCATACAAGGTGGTGTTCTTACAGGTGACGTAAAGGACGTTCTTCTTCTAGATGTTACTCCTCTATCCCTTGGTATCGAAACTATGGGTGGAGTATTTACTAAGTTAATCGAAGCAAACACTACTATCCCTACGAAGAAGTCTGAAACGTTCTCAACTGCTGCTGATAACCAGCCAAGCGTTGATATCCACGTATATCAAGGAGAAAGATCTATGGCAAAGGACAACCATAGAATCGGACAGTTTCTTCTTAGCGACATCCCTCCCGCTCCACGTGGGGTTCCGCAAATTGAAGTGACTTTTGATATCGATGCTAATGGTATCATCAATGTTAGTGCTAAGGATAAGGCTACAGGAAAAGAGAATAAGATTCGAATCGAAGCGTCTAGCGGACTTTCTGAATCTGAAATCGAAAGAATGAAAGCTGAAGCTGAAGCAAACGCTGATGCAGATAAAGAAGCTAAGGATAAGGCTGACACTTTAAATCAAGCTGACGCTCTTGTTTTCCAAACCGAAAAACAGCTGAAAGAGTTCGGAGATAAAATTCCTGCTGAAAAGCTAGAACCAATCAATGAAGCGGTTGAAGAGCTTAAAAAGGCTCACGGTGAAGCAAACATCGAGGCATGTAAAACTGGAATAGAAAAGTTAAATACAGCTTTCCAGGCAGCATCTCAAGAAATGTATGCTGCACAAGGTGGTGCTGAAGGTGCTTCTGCTGAAGAAGGAAACGATTCAGCAGATGATCAAGAAGTAACAGATGTCGATTTTGAAGAAGTGAAAGAAGACTAAGTTATTTAACATATATACATTTCAAAGGCTCCCTATTGGGGGCCTTTGTTTTTACCACTATATTAGAAACATGAGTAACAGAAGAGATTTTTTAAGAAAACTAGCAGCTGTGGGAGCAACAATGGGATTAAGTCCATTCGCTATAAACAGAATGATTGGAGCTGAGGAATTAAAATTTAACACAAAGTATTACAAAGACGATACATCAGAAATTGGTATGGCAACGATGATTAGTACATGGAATCATGGTATGCAGGCCAATTCTGCGGGTTTCAAAGTATTAAGGGCTGGAGGTAATGCAATGGATATGATAGAAGCAGCTGCTAGGATTGTTGAGGAAGATGCCGAAGGATTAAGTGTAGGACTTGGCGGACTGCCCGATAGAGACGGAAATGTGACACTTGACGCCTGCTGTATGGATCATAAAGGAAGAGCAGGTTCTGTTTGTTTTCTTCAAGACATCATGTACCCGCTGTCTGTTGCCAGAAAAGTAATGGAAGAAACACCTCATGTTATGCTTGCTGGTGAAGGAGCAAAACAATTTGCTTTAGAGCAGGGGTTCAAAACAACTGACCTACTCACCGAAAAAGCCAAAAAGGCATGGGAAAAGTGGAAAGTCGAAAGTAAATACGAGCATATTATAAATATCGAAAACCACGATACCATAGGAATACTCGCTCTTGATAACGAAGGAAGGCTAGCAGGAGGATGTACAACGAGCGGTTTGGCTTACAAGATGCATGGACGTGTTGGTGATAGCCCTATTATTGGTGCTGGACTATTTGTAGATGGAGAAATTGGAGCAGCTACAGCTACTGGCGTTGGAGAGGCTGTGATGAGAACTGTAGGGTCTTTTCTTGTCGTTGAACTATTGCGTAATGGGATGCATCCTCAAAAGGCTTGTGAGACAGCTGTAAAAAGGATCATGGGAAAGATGGAAACAGGTAATATCCAAGTAGGATATCTGGCCTTGGATAAGAGCGGAAGATATGGAGCTCATGCCATTCATCCTGGATTTAACTACGCTTTAGCTACTACAGATAGCAAGGAAGGAAAGGTTTCTGAAAAGTTAATCGACTCGACTTATGGATAATAAAAAGGCGCCGTTTACACGGCGCCTTTTGTTTTTAGGTTAAATAAACTTATCGCCTATTCGCATATCAATCCGAAAGAAGATAAGAATTCTAAAAGATCTGAAGTTGAAACTGCACCGTCTCCGTCAAGATCAGCTGGACAGTCGTTTTCAAAGTCAGAACAGTCTACAGAAGCTACACCAGCATCAAAAGTAGAATCGACATAAGACTGATCGAATAAACAAGATCCGTCATCTATAGTAGCCGACTCATTATAATTTACAGCGTCGCTATTCGAACATCCAGTACAAGTGCTGTTGTCTCCCCCGCATACTCCGCATTCATCAAATACAGAGTCGTCAGCAATGGTCACCGTTTCGGAAGTTGAACAGCCGTCAGTATTTGTTACAGTAACTGTATAATCTCCTACTTCTAAACCTGATAAAGAAGCGTCACTACTCGTAAATCCATCGGGGCCTTCCCATAAAACTGAACAACCAGTATCTGCAATCACTACTGTTCCA
>Ga0160422_10000552_pt1 | contig 22874 bp, 13 predicted proteins | sample Fk160mmetaG_FD_108192 | JGI IMG/M metagenome (GOLD analysis project Ga0160422, IMG submission 108192) | Marine microbial communities from the Central Pacific Ocean - Fk160115 60m metaG | ecosystem: Environmental > Aquatic > Marine > Oceanic > Photic zone | place: The Central Pacific Ocean...
AGAAGCCGGAGTTTATATAGTTACAGCTTACGTTTTTACTCCATTATGTGAATTAGTAACGGTTGTTACTGAGATTGTCATAGAAGGTTGTAATGAAGGTGAAGACCTTGGTTGTTATGATGAAGAGAATCAATTCTATCTTGCCGGTGAGATTATGGTAGTCAGTGACGACTTCTGTGAAAACTACACTTGTTCTCAACTTGACTTAAATGGATGGGAATATGGATTTATTCCCAACTGGGAAATTTACCCAGATTGCTATCAGGATGATTGTGTAAATGAAGACCAAATCAACGAAAATCTTACTTGTCCTGATGTTTATGTTCCTGTTTGTGGATGTAATGGTGTTACATATGGAAATGAATGTGAGGCATTCTTCTACGGTGGAGTAACAGATTGGACAGACGGAGAATGTGAACAAGATTCAACAGGCTGTAATATTTTCTTCGAATGGTATATAAATCCTAATGGAGTATTTATAGCAGAAGCATTTGTAGAGCCTGAAGGAACTGAAATATCCTGGTGGATTAACGGTGACGAATACGGTGATGGAAATACTATCGAGTACAATATGTCAAATCTGCTTGATCCTATAGATGTTTGTGTTGGTGCTGAAACTGCAGATTGTGGGGTTTTTGAGCAGTGTCAAACGATTTTCCCAATTATTGAAGAATTTGGTTGTTACGATGGAGATCAGTTTTACCCTGTAGGATTTACTCTTTATTTAAATGACTGTGAATACATAATATGTGAGGGATTAGAAAATTGGTCTGAAGTAATTGAAATAGAAGATTGTGACGATGAGGGTTGCTTTGATCAAAGTGTTATCGATAATCAAATGGCATGTAATGATCTTTGGGAACCTGTTTGTGGTTGTGATGGAGTAACCTATTCAAATGAATGCTATGCATATTATTATCACGGTATAACTGAATGGACTGATGGTGAATGTGGCGGGCCAGATTTCGATTGTGAAATTGATATAGAAGGATGGTACCAAGGGTCGTATGCAGTTTATGAAGCATTTAACTATCCAGAAGATGCGATATTACAATGGTTGGTTGATGGCGAATTCTATTCTGAAGGATCTAGCTATCTTGAATTAGACAACCTTGATTACTACGCATCCTACCAGGATGGATTAGATATATGTGTTAGTTATTACACAGAGAATTGTGGCGAGGTATATACTTGTGAAACAATCACTTTCGATGGAAACCCAAATAATCCATGTTCACTTGAGCTTTTGGCTAGTGTTGAAGATGGTATAGCAATGTTTGAGGCATATGATTTTCCAGAAGGAGTAAACTTAATCTGGTACATAAATGAAGAGGTTTACATGAATGGAACTTCAGCGATTGACATAATTGAAATACCAAGTGGTGAGTTTACGGTTTGTGTGGGTTATGAGACAGAAGAATGTGGATGGGTTGAAGTTTGTGAAGAGTATAATAATGGTGGTGGAGATTGCAATGGTTCAATTGTTGCAATTCCACCAAACTGGTCATTCTGTGAGTGGGCGTTTGAGCTTGTTGATGTAGATCCAAATTGCACAGTATACTGGGACTTTGGAGACGGAACAGAGGGATATGGGTCTGCATGGGAAGGACATACATATGAAGAAGACGGAACATATGTAGTTACTGCAACCTATTATACAGATGCTTGTCCAAATGGAGTTACTCTAGTAATTACAATTGAGATTTGGGACTGTGAGGATGATACTTCTGTGGATGAATTAGCTACTGATGTTTGGACTGTTTATCCAATTCCAACGTCAGATAACTTAACGGTTACAGGATTGCCTGATGGATGTTGGTCTGCTAAGCTTTATGACGCTACAGGAAGAGTGGTTTACAATAGCGAAGTAACGAATGGCTCACAACTTTACATTAACGAGCTTGGAAGCGGGATGTACACAATGCAAATTGTAGGACTTACAACTTCTGCTAAAAGAGTTATAGTTCAGAGGTAAGGCAGGGGTAAGTTCATACCTTTGTGAGGCACTAGAACTAGACTTAATGAGTTTCAATCGCCTCAACATTTGGACCGGATGGTCTGTATGGCTTATCGCTACCGTAGTGTATCTACTTACAGTAGAACCTACATCAAGCTTTTGGGATTGCGGAGAATTTATCGCATCAGCATATAAACTAGAAGTGGGGCACCCTCCGGGGGCGCCCCTCTTCATGTTATTAGCAAGGTCATTCATGATTTTTGCTTCTCCAGAAACTGCAGCACTTGCAGCTAATATGCTTTCTGCATTGAGCAGTTCATTTACAATTCTGTTTCTGTTTTGGAGCATTACTCACCTTGCAAGAAGATTTTATGGTGGATTTACAAATGAGCCATCTCAATCTGAAGCAATAGCAATTTTAGGTGCTGGAACAATTGGGGCTCTAGCTTATACATTCTCAGACTCTTTTTGGTTTAGTGCAACAGAAGGAGAGGTGTATGCATTGTCATCGCTGTTTACTGCAGCTGTGTTTTGGGCTATTTTGAAATGGGAAACTGTTGCAGATGAACCAGGATCTTCAAGGTGGCTTATTCTCATTGCTTACCTAATGGGGTTGTCAATTGGAGTACACCTTTTGAATCTATTAGCTATACCTGCTATTGCGCTAGTTTACTTTTTTAGGAAGTACGAATTCAGTATTCAAGGGTTAGTCATTACAGGAGTTATTTCTATCCTTTTATTAGGGATGATTCAGATTGGTGTAATCCAAGGGTTAATTCAGTTAGCTGCAAAATTTGAGTTGTTCTTTGTGAATACTTTGGGATGTCAGTTCAACACTGGAATCTTTATTTATCTACTAATTCTAATAGCGGTTATTTCAGGAGTAGTCTATTATTCTAGACAGAGAGGATGGTGGGCAGTTAATACACTTACGCTTTCTGTTGCAATGATTTTAATTGGCTATAGTTCTTTCACAACTATTGTAGTAAGGTCTAGCGCGAATCCTCCAATGGATGAAAATGATCCCGAGAATTTTTTCCAGCTTCTGAAGTATTTAAACCGTGAACAATACGGAGATAGGCCGCTGGCAATGGGTCAGTTTTGGGATACGCCTTTAGATTTAGAAAAACAATATAACGATGGCTCAAAAAGCTGGGTTAAAAGTTATTCGGTTAAGGAAAACAGAGGCATAAGAGATAAAAGAATTAAGTCCTTTAAGAGCGAAATGGCTGCGCTAAATTTTTTAGAGCAAGAGGCTAATGACAAGTATAAAATTGTTGAGGAATATGTAAACTCTGGTGAGAAAAAGGGTTCAGTGCCCAACTACGATAGCAGGTTTACTATGTTCTTCCCTAGGATGTATTCTTCAGATTCTAGGCATATTAAAGAATACAAGAGGTGGAGTAATTACAAGGGATTTAATGAGTATTTGAAATACACTAGCCCCCTTGTAGAAGGAGAGATGAACAAGTTTCAGTTCATCATGCACATTGAAAATGATATTCTGAATGGGAAGCTTTCAAAAGAAAAACTTGAACTTTCCCTTAAAAAGCTTTTTAACTCTTATGGCCAAAGATTAAGCGACGATTATCAAGTCCGTTCATCAAATGAAATTGTAGTTAGAGACCCACAATCTGGTTCGATGAAATTGGCTCCACTTGACGACATTAGATCAAAGGAGGCTTTGACTGATTTGATAGTGCAACAGCTTGAAAGTGGTTTGGATTACGGTAAGCCATTCGTGAAGAGATTGAACGCCCAAAAGAGGTATTACGAGCAACAAGCTAGCCGTGCTAAAGATTACCAAAGCCAACAAGCAGCTCTAGCTGGATTAGATAATACGCTTGAGAAGTTGCAACCAACGATGGGAGAAAATCTCAGATATTTTGCAGACTATCAAATGGGATGGATGTACTTCAGATATTTCATGTGGAATTTTGCAGGAAAGCAAAACGATGTTCAAGGTCACGGAGGATTTATGGACGGAAATTGGCTATCAGGAGTTAATGCAATAGATGAGTTTAGGCTAGGAAATAGAAGCGAGCTAACTACTGAAATGAAGGAAAATAAAGGGCTAAACAAGTTCTTTTACTTGCCTCTAATTTTAGGATTAATTGGAATTGTATTCCAAACGACGAGAGACCCTAGAGGGGCAGGAGTTGTTGCGCTGCTATTCATTATGACTGGAATTGCTATTGTGGTTTACCTAAACCAAACCCCAATGCAACCACGTGAGAGAGATTACGCTTATGTAGGATCGTTCTATGCATTCGCGATGTGGATTGGGCTAAGCGTGCTAGCACTTTTCGAAACAGCTCGTAAATGTGATATCGCAGAGCTAGTAAAAGGATTTGCGCTTCCAGCTGGCGCAGGCATTCTGTTCTTGCTTTTAGAATTCATAACAGGAGCTCCAAATACACTTTCTTTTAGCGTTCTTTACATCACCTTGGTTTGCGCTGTACTTTATGCAATCGCTTATGCTATGAAGGAGGTTAATCTAGAGGAGAATGCCAAAGCGTTAACCTTGGTTTGCCTTCTTATAACCGTACCTGCTCTTATGGGATTCGAAGGATGGGATGATCACTCTAGAGCTCATAGAAGAACAGGTGTTGATTTCGCAAAGAACTATTTAAACTCTCTTGATGAAAATGCCATATTATTTACTAATGGCGATAATGATACCTTCCCGCTTTGGTATGCCCAAGAGGTGGAAGGAGTAAGAACTGATGTGAGAGTTTGCAACCTAAGTCTTCTAAATACGGATTGGTATATAGACCAAATGCGCCGCAAAGCATACGAAAGTGAGCCACTGCCAATTGAGATGACCGAAGAGCAGTATAGACAGGGAACTAGAGACGTTGTTCTTCTTAGGCCAAACAATGAATTCGCTAACCTTCTCACTGCCTTTGAAACTGCTTTAGATGACAATAATGTGGAAACTTTTGGCACTAAGAACTACCAGTATTTCCCTTCAAATAAGTTTAGCATACCGATTGATGCAGATTATGTGAAGAGTTTGGGCTTCTTAAATGAGGAAGAACAAGGCCAAATCGCAAGCGAATTAAAGTGGGCTATTAAGGATGGAAATGGAAAGCCACTTCAATATGTCCTCAAGAATCAACTTGCAGTTCTTTCAATTCTTGCAAATAACAATTGGGAGCGTCCTGTCTATTTTGCCGTAACTACTGGTGGAGATGCTTATATAGGGCTTCAGGATTATTTCAGACTTGAAGGTCTAGCTTATAGACTTGTTCCGATTAAGTACCCGACAAATCCAAACCCAAATATCATAGGCGGTATTGAAACAGACCTCATGTTTGAGAACGTAATGGAAAAGTGGGTTTGGGGTGGAATGGATGATTTGGATCACGGCATCTATATGGATGAAAATAATAGGCGCATGGTGACTAATATTCGCTTACAGATGTCTAACCTAAGTGAGGCGTTGGTGGAGGAAAAAGATCCAAAGAGAGCACTTATTATTCTAGATGAAATCCTCAGAGGAACGCCCAAGCAGAATGTTCCTTATTCTCGCGTAATTATGCCTGTTGCGGAAACTTATATTAAGATTTCCAATAACGACACACTTAAAACTGATATTGCTGGAATTCTTAGCGAGGAGGAACAAGCTCACGCCCTTGAAACGGCCAAGCAACTTACAGAGGATCTCTTTACTCAGGCCGAAGAAACAATAGCATATAGCTTGAGTCTTTCGCCAGAGTATTTCGCAGCTACAGAAGAAGAGAGGCAGCTCTCGCTTCAGGTTTGCGACAGGCTCCACAGGGTGCTTAAGTACTACCACCCAGAAGACGAGTTCGTTGTGGAATTAGCGTCTCGAAAGGATAGTTTGGAAAAGAATATCAACGATTACCAGGATGTGATTATGGGCTTGTCGGATATGTCGGATCAGCCAGAAGAGCCAGAGCCTCAAAACACAAAGGTTACTTTTGAGCAAGCGAGATCATTTATGACTGAGCGTTGCAATAACATAGACCAAACCCTAGTTGATGCAAAAAGCTCAGACGCATACCCAATCAAAACATTTGTCTTCCTATCTAGGGGCGACAACGGAATGATGTGTATCAGTTTAATTTCAGAAAATGAACTTGAACTGCTTACTACAGATTGCGGCACCATGGAAGAGAAAATGTCTGAATGGGTTGCGATTAAATAAAATAAGTAGGCCAAATGACACGAGTTGCAATTCTTGCATCTGGAACGGGAAGCAATGCTAAATCCCTAATCGAACATTTTTCAAGTAACTCTGAAATTGAGATTACTGTTGTGGGGACAAACAGCAAAACAGCGGGAGTAATAGAAATTGCAGAAAATTTTTGTGTTGAGACCTTTCATTTCAATAAAGCCCAAATGGTAGAAGGAGAGTTGCTAGCAAAACTGAACTCTTTAAACATTGATTGGATATTGCTTTCTGGCTTCCTGCTAAAAATACCGTTGGAGATTATCGAAGCATTTGATAATAGGATTTTGAACATTCACCCATCACTCTTGCCAAAACACGGAGGCAAAGGCATGTACGGGATGTATGTACATAACGCTGTATTTGAATCAGACGACGATAAATCAGGTATGACCATACACAAAGTAACCGAGGACTACGATGATGGTGATGTAGTTTTCCAAGTTCAAGTAGACATATCTCAATGTGAGTCTGCTGAAGAAATTGCTTCGAAAGTTCTAGCTTTGGAGCATCACTACTACCCACGCATTGCCGAGGCAATGATTAACGATTAAAAAATGGAGTTAAACACGACTGAAATAATGAAGAGTACAATGGTACTTTTTGCTGTGGTTGACATCTTTGGCTCCATCCCTATTTTGATGGATGTTAAAAGCAAGGCGGGGAACATTCATCCTGGCCGAGCAACAATTGTAGCATTGGGTATAATGCTTGCCTTTTTATTTATAGGAGAAGGTATCATTACATTTTTAGGAGTAGACATAAACAGCTTCGCTGTTGCTGGTTCGTTTGTGCTATTCTTTATGTCATTGGAAATGATCTTAGGAGTTGAGCTTTTCAAACAAGATGCTTCATCTATGAAAGCTGCGACGGTCGTTCCAGTTGCCTTCCCAATTATTGCTGGAGCAGGTAGTATGACATCAATACTATCATTGAGAGCAGAATTCGACCAACTTAATATCACAATTGCCATTTTGTTGAATATGGCAATGGTTTTCCTAGTTCTAAAATTTCTAGGAAAATTCGAGAGGCTTTTAGGTGAAGGAGGAATTGGTGTGCTTAGGAAAGTGTTTGGGATAATTCTATTATCAATCGCAGTTAAGCTTTTTACATCAAACGCCCAACACTTAATCTAAATGCCTAAAGTAACAATATACACTGATGGTGGAGCCAGCGGAAACCCTGGCCCGGGTGGATATGGTATAGTACTGCTTTCTGGTGAGCACAGAAAGGAAATGAGTGGTGGGTTTAGACTTACCACCAACAACCGTATGGAGCTTTTGGCTGTCATAATTGCTTTAGAAACATTAAAGTTTGATGGTACTGATGTTACTATTTACTCAGACTCGAAGTACGTTGTAGATGCTATTACAAAGGGCTGGGTTTTTGGTTGGGAGAAGAAGGGATTTGCAAAAAAGAAGAACCCCGACCTTTGGAAGAGGTTTCTAAAGATTTATACCAAACATAAGGTTGAGTTTGTTTGGGTTAAAGGACATGCAGGAAACGAATTAAACGAAGTCGCAGATAGACTTGCAGTCTCAGCATATCAAGAAGGAGTTTTAGAGGTGGATAAAGTCTATGAAGCGACCAATGTAGCTTAACTTTGCAGTGAATATTTTTCCAAATGCGTACAGATTTATACCAAGGACACGATTACTTCAACATGGATGATCTTCTAACTGAAGAGCATAAGTTGATTCGCGATACAGCCCGAGCATGGGTAAAGCAAGAAGTAAGCCCCATCATTGAGAAAGCTGCAGAAAACTGCAAATTTCCTCACCACCTTCTCCCAGGACTTGGAGAGATAGGTGCCTTTGGGCCATATATTCCTGAGGAATTCGGAGGAGCAGGTCTAGACCAAATTTCCTATGGACTTCTAATGCAAGAACTAGAGAGATGCGACTCGGGCTTACGTTCAACTGCCTCGGTTCAAAGCTCACTTGTAATGTACCCTATTTGGAAATACGGTACTGAGGAACAAAAGAAAAAATACCTTCCCAAGCTTGCAACTGGAGAGTGGATTGGATGCTTTGGGTTAACTGAACCAGATCATGGGTCAAACCCAGGAGGAATGGAAACTAGCTATGTTGAGGACGGTGACGACATCATCCTAAACGGGGCGAAGATGTGGATTTCTAATGCGCCATTCGCACAGGTTGCTGTGGTTTGGGCTAAGAATGAAGAAGGCAGAATCCACGGCTTAATTGTTGAACGTGGAATGGAAGGTTTCTCTACTCCTACAATGAAGGGCAAGTGGAGCCTGAGAGCGTCAGATACAGGTGAATTGATTTTTGACAATGTTAGAGTGCCAAAGTCAAACATCCTTCCTGGACGTTCCGGGCTAGGTGGACCGCTAAGCTGTCTAGATTCTGCGAGATTCGGAATTGCTTGGGGTGCTATTGGTGCAGCCCTTGATTGTTACGATACAGCATTGCGCTATTCAACAGAGCGCCATCAGTTCGGGAAGCCAATTGCAGGCTTCCAACTTCAGCAAAAGAAATTAGCCGAAATGATTACTGAAATCACTAAAGCTCAACTTCTAACTTTCCGTCTAGGTCAACTACGCAACGAAGGCCGTGCAACAAGTGCGCAAATCTCTATGGCCAAGCGTAACAATGTAGACATGGCTCTTAATATAGCGCGTGAAGCACGCCAAATTTTAGGTGGAATGGGTATCATGAACGAATACCCCATCATGCGCCATATGATGAACCTAGAATCGGTAGTTACTTATGAGGGGACTCACGATATTCACTTGTTGATTACAGGATTGGATATTACTGGAGTAAGCGCTTTTAAGTAAGCAACCAATAAAAATCAAATTAAAAAAACAACCACACTAGTAACTTGTGTGGTTGTTTTTGAATTGGAGTGTAGGATGATTTAATGAAAAACGGCGCTTAAGGACATAAATCATTTCTTAAAATCAAGTGAATGAAGAATAATCATCTAAAGTAATACCTCCAAACCCTCGCCAACGAGCGTGGCTGAAAGATAACATTTCGGGCAAATCACTCCCCGTCCCATAAAAAGGGGTACTTTTTCCTATACCCATTTAGTTGACTTCTCACACATTTTAGTTCAACAAAGGGTCCCTCACTCAAAACCGACCCCAGGTAATCTGAACCTAAACTATCACCAGTATAAACATTGCCAAAAGGATCTAACCCACATCTATTTAACCCCATCACATAACACTGATTTTCTATCGCCCTAGCTTTTAGCAAAGTCCTCCATGCGTGAATGCGAGGCTCAGGCCAATTAGCTATATAAATAATGACATCGTACAAATTTTCGGGCTTATTCCGTGCAAATCCAGGAAATCTTAGGTCATAGCAAATCTGTAGTAGAATTTTCCAGCCCTTGTAATCTACAATAACCTTTTGATTACCTTCCACGTAATTATCACTCTCTCCGCCGAGGGAAAATAAATGTTTTTTATCGTAGACGTTATATTCTCCGTTTGGCCTAACAAACAAGCCTCTATTTCGAGCTGAACCATCTTGTATTTTAAATGCAACGCTACCAAAAAGAGCGATATTCAATTCGGCACAAAGCCCCTTCATCCAAGATAAAGTTTCACCACTTTCCCAAGAATCAATACATTCAGTATTCATAGAAAATCCAGTGGTAAAATTTTCGGGAAGGGCTATAATTTCGCAACCTCGATCAACTGCTTCGCGAATCCTTGGCTCAAAAGCCAATCGGTTCGCAGCAGGGTCTTCCCATAAAATCTCCGCCTCAATCCCTATGATTTTTAAATCAGACATAGCCTAAAGTTACCTCGTAATGGCAAACTTTGTCATGGCAGAATTTGAGCCGTCATCGTCAACGGCAAAAACCATGTAAACGCCGTAAGGGGCGGGAGTACCATCATCAAGGAGGCCATCCCACGTTGCACGGCCACCAAGCGACTCTTCAACAGCGATTACTCGGCCAGAAGCGTCAGTAATGTGTACTGTAGTTTGGTATGCTAGGCCATCAATTGTGATGACCCCAATGTGGAATTGGTCGACTGGGTTTGGGAATACAAAGATGTCTTCCATTTCTGGAGACCAATTAGTCGCCTCACTTAAATATGAAACAGTTCCATTATCAGTTGTGATAAACACTTCGCCATTTCTGTGGTTGATTGCAATGTCTAGAATGTTGTCATCTGGCAAGGGGCTATTGCTGGTTGTGAACTGGTGCATTATCTCTTGGCCGTCTGCGCTAAGGACATAAACTCCAGAGCCGTTTGTTCCAACCCACTTTCTATTTCCACCATCAATTTTGATAGTTGTTATAACTTCAGTTTCTAGGAGATATTGGAAGTTGCCGTCTTGTTGGATAAGAATCTGAGATGCGGTTGTGTTTTCGTCATTATTGAACAGACTTTCTGAACGATAAAAAATTGCTGGTCCAGATGCAGTGCCAATCCAAATCTCTCCGTCAAGATCTTCTTCTATGCAGTAAACGTAATTAGAAGGAAGAGAACCCGACTCCTCGCCTGTGTTTAAAAATCTCCAGTCATCATCTGATAAGTTCTCAATAGTCCCCCCGTTGTCGTAGACCACTAATCCCCCGCCACGAGGTAGAAGAGCCCAAATATATCTTCCGTCGTAAGTACACTTAAGCCCACCTATGTTTTGGTCTGGGTTTAAATCCACACCTAAATCCATTGGGATGAAATCACCACTAGCAAGCTTAACCTGAAGGGGGGTGTCGGTGAATGAATTTGTAAACCAAAGATTTCCATAGATGTCGTAATCAACACCTCCAATACCAGTTCTAGGACCACCACCAAAATCAGCTTCTTGAACAGTAGAATTTGTGTGGTTGTAGATTTCAATCATTTCGCCATCGAGGACTTCAATTATGCCTTCTTCCCAAGATGCGAACATTACGTGGTTTGGGTTTAACGGATCAATGCTAACATCTATCATATCTCTGAGCCCACTAACTTCATTTTCACTTTCAAGTGATGTAACATCTATCCACTCTTGGTTTACTAGTCCGTGAACACCCTCAGAATTGTAAAGTCCATCCCAAATTACATCAACTCCTCCTGTCGCAAACCACAGGTTGTCATTCCAGCAATCGAGTTTCCTTGATTTTGCATTATCAGGGCCTTCGGGAAAGAAAACAGCATTTTCAGTACCGTTTGCTATTGGGTTTGGTATAAATCTTAATAGGCCACCATATTCACTAGCAATCCAAATAGTTGTTTCCTCTTCTAGCCCAAACTCCACATCATTCACTTTCATCCAAGAACCCAACTCGTTTGTCTCTTCAATTAGATTCAAATTTTCATCGTATCGAGCTACGCTATGTTTGAGACCAACAAGAAGAGTGTCATTTCTTGAATCCATTCCGTTGAGTCTATCTCCCTCCTCAGGCCAATCATCTAAAAGCGACCACTGCGTGCCTTCTTTATACCAAAGTCTCCCTGCGAACTGATCTCCTAAGTGAGCAAAAATTCTATTCGAAGTAAAGTTCAACTCGCTGACTTGTGTGTTTGGATCCTCGGGTAAATCTTCCCATTTAGTCCAAGCCTCCGAGCTAGTTAAAAATGGATGATTTACATCAGCTTCATAAACGCCCTGATCGGTAGACACCACCCATTTATTATTGTGCTTATATACTCCACTAACGCCTAGTAAGTTTTGTTGGCCTTCGATATACCATGTATCACTTACCTCTACATCACTAACATTTATGACCACAACGCCAAAAGACGTAGCTAAATAAGCGTTGGGCTCGTCGACGAACACATCTCTGATAGACTTGTCGCCTAAAAGATTACTGTTTTTTATGTCAGGCATATTATAGACTTCGCCGTCGATCATCAGATCTACATTTCCGTCTTCGTAACCGATTAAGAGTATGTGATTGCTATGTGTGCCAATTGGCACAACAGCAATAGTTGATGGATTTGCTGCACTTATTCCTTGGACAATACTGTGTCTAATTATCTGCTTTGTTTCGCTATGGTAGCTAAAAACAGCATATTTAGTCCTTGCATAAACGACTTCATCTGCAGGCTCTACTTCTTCAACCCACTCATATGGGAATAAGTCCTTCCAAATACCTAAGGGCCTGTATTCTTGAGCGTTTCCATCAAGTGAGGAGCTCACTAATGCAAGAACCCAACACATAAAACACCTCGATATTTTACACAATTGTGAATTCACTACCTTTTGTACGCAAGCTAAGTTCGGGATATTGTGCTATGCTTTTGCATGTATTTACAGAAAGATTACTTATTTTTGTTGAGGAAATAGAGAGGAGAATAAAAATATGAGGGGCATGAGCCCCCTTTTTATGCTCTAAACTTTTTTAAAATGATAGACGTAAAAACCATAAGCGCATTAGCTGAGGATTTCCTTGATGGAACTCCTGGCTTTTTAGTGGACGTTCAAGTTGCTGCAGGAAATGTAATTCGCATTTCCCTTGATAACGATAACAGAACTTCCATTGAAGATTGCATGGCTTTAAGTCGTCATATCGAAGGATCTTTAGATAGAGATGAGGAGGACTTTTCGCTTGATGTAAGTTCACCTGGTTTAGATCAACCAATAAAGGTTCTTCGCCAATACAGAAAACTAATTGGTAAGCAGGTTATGGTTCTTCCAAATGTTGGAAAGAAGGTAGAAGGCGAACTAGTTAGTATTGAGGATGAAGATGGAGGTGTTAAGTCTTTGGTCTTAAAGACGCGTGAGAAAAAGCGCATCGAAGGAAGAAAGGCAAAACAGTGGGTTGAAGAAGAACACTCTTTCAAAACCTGTGACTTAGAATGGACAAAAATTATAATATCGTTTAAATAAGGTACAATGGAACTGAACCTAATTGATTCGTTTCGCGAGTTTAAAGAATTCAAAAATTTCGACAAGGAGACTATGATGGCAATCCTTGAAGATGTTTTTAGAAACATGATTATAAAGAAGTACGGCTCAGACGAAAACTTTGATGTGATTATCAACCCAGAAAAGGGTGACCTTGAAATTTGGCGCAATCGTGAGATTGTAGAAAATGGTCAGGTTGAAGATGATAATATTCAAATTTCTCTTGACGAAGCCCTTAAAATTGAGGATGACTTTGAAGTGGGAGAGGAAGTGTCTGAGGAGATTAAGCTAGAGTCTTTTGGACGTCGCTCGGTACTTTCTCTACGCCAAAACTTAGTAGGGCGTATCATGGATATTGAGAAGGACAAAATTTACCAGAAGTACAAGGAGAGAATTGGAGAAGTTGTAACTGCTGAGGTATACCAAATCTGGAAGCGAGAAATTCTTCTCGTTGATGACGACGACAACGAAGTTGTCATGCCTCGTGAACACCAAATTCCAGGGGATTACTTTAAAAAGGGGGATAACGTTAGAGCCGTTGTAGCGGCAGTAGAACTTCGCAACAATACTCCTAGAATTATTTTGAGCCGTACAGCTCCTGAATTCCTTGAGCGCTTATTTGAACAAGAGGTTCCTGAGATTTACGATGGCTTGATTACGGTTAAGAAAATTGTTCGTTCACCAGGTGAGAGAGCAAAAGTTGCTGTTGAATCTTATGATGACAGAGTAGATCCAGTAGGGGCATGTGTAGGTATGAAGGGATCTCGTATTCATTCAATTGTAAGAGAGCTTCGCAACGAAAACATCGACGTAATCAACTGGACTGAAAACGAAGAACTCCTTATGCAGAGAGCTCTTAGTCCGGCAAAAATTTCTTCTATTACTCTTAATGGAGAGAATGAAAGAGCTGAAGTATATCTAAAACCAGATCAGGTGAGCCTGGCGATTGGTAAAGGAGGAAACAATATCAAGCTCGCAGGTCTTTTAACTGGATACGAAATTGATGTATTCCGTGAGGAAGACGAAACAGAGGACGATGTAGAATTAATGGAGTTCAGCGATGAAATCGATACTTGGATTCTTGAGGAGTTCATTAAAATCGGTTGCGACACTGCTCGCTCTGTTCTTGAAATCGATGAAGACAGTCTAATTACAAGAACTGATTTAGAAGCTGAAACTGTAAAAGAAGTTGTTAGGATTTTAAAGAAGGAGCTAGAATAATTAAAGATCTCCAAATATTAATCCCTAACTTCCCCAACGATTAAAAAGCACATGGCTGACGCAAATAAACCAGTAAGATTAAGTAAAGCTGCTAGAGAGTTCAATCTAGGCATAGGCACAATTGTGGATTTTCTTGAGACAAAGGGAATTCAAGTTGAGGCTAAGCCAAACACAAAGTTGGACCCTGAGGTTTATGCTCTAGTGCGCAGCAATTTCCAAGGCGACAAAGCTGCCAAGGAGGCAGCTCAACGATCAACAGTTAATATTGACAGAGAAAACATCAGCCTAGCAAGTGCAAAAAAGAAAGAGGTAGAAGAGCCTGAATCTTCAGCTGATAAAATCGATCTTAACATCTTCAAGAAAGAAGAGGTTAAAGATGAAAAAGTTAAAGAAGAGAAGAAGGAAGAAAATCAAGATGCAAAAGCGCCAAAGCCAAAGGCCAGTCGACTTAAAGTAGTTGGAAAGGTAGATTTTGAAGCACAAGAAAAGGAGGCTGCAGCGAAGAGAGCTGCTGCTGAAGAGGCAAGAATTAAGGCAAAGCTAGAGGCAGAGAAAATCGTTGTAAAGTCAGCCATTAAGCCAATTAAAAAGCAAGAAGAGGAACCTGTTGAGGATGCTCCTGATGTGGTTAAGGCAAATGTTGAACAACTTTCAGGGCCTAAGGTCGTTGGAAAAATTGAACTTCCAGTTGAAAAGCAAAAATCTTCTGACGATGGTAAGAGAAAGAGAGTAAGGGTTAAGAAAGTAGACGTTAAAAAGCAGGCAAATCAAGCTCGCCAAAACAACAAGAATAAAAAGAAGCAAAAAGCTGCATACGTTAAGAAGGAGGTAAGTCAAGAAGATATCCAGAAGGAAATCAGAGAGACACTTGCTCGTCTTAGCGGAGGGAAGAAGTCTAAATCTTCGAAGCTTCGTAGAGAAAAGAGAAAAAACATCCGTGAGCGTACTGAGGACGAATTAGTACAACAGCAGTTAGAAGAAAGCATCTTGAAGATGACGGAATTCGTTACAGTAGCTGAGCTTGCTACGATGATGAATAAGTCGCCTAATGATGTAATTTCTGCATGTATGATGTTAGGTATAATGGTGTCAATAAATCAGCGTTTGGACTCAGAGACAATCACTATGATTGCTGAGGACTTTGGCTATGAAGTTGAATTTGTAAGCTCAGATCTTGAAGACTCGATTGAAGTTGAGGAGGACAAGGATGAGGATTTGGTTGAACGACCACCAATTGTTACCGTAATGGGTCACGTAGATCATGGTAAAACTTCACTACTTGACTACATTAGAAACGCTAATGTAATTGACGGTGAGGCAGGAGGAATCACTCAGCACATTGGTTCATACTCTGTTAAGATGGACGATGGAAAGAACATCACTTTCTTAGATACTCCAGGTCACGAGGCCTTTACTGCAATGCGTGCACGTGGTGCTCAGGTGACTGACCTTGCTATCATTGTGATTGCATCTGATGATGCAGTTATGCCGCAGACTAAAGAGGCGATTCACCACGCTCAAGCAGCAGAAATTCCAATGATTTTTGCTCTTAACAAAATGGATAGGGAAACTGCAAATCCTGATAAGATTAAGACTGAGCTTAGCGAGATGAATATCCTTGTTGAGGAATGGGGAGGTAAATACCAATGCCAAGAAATCTCAGCAAAGAATGGTACAAACATCGACGAGCTTCTAGAGAGAGTTCTTCTAGAGTCAGAGATGCTAGAGCTCAAGGCAAACCCAGATAAGAAAGCAGTTGGTACAATTGTAGAAAGTTCGCTTGATAAGGGAAGAGGTTATGTGACGAACATTCTTGTTCAAGGTGGAACATTAAGAGTCGGTGACGCAGTATTAGCTGGTCAGTACTCAGGTAAGATTAAAGCCATGTTCGACGAGCGAGGAACTAGAATTGATGTGGCTGGACCATCAACCCCTGTGTCAGTTTTGGGTTTCGATGGAGCTCCAAGCGCGGGTGATAAGTTCAACGTATTTGAAGACGAAAAGGAAGCCAGATCAATTGCTACAAAACGTCAGCAATTACAACGTGAACAGGGTGTGAGGACACAAAAAACTGTTACCCTTGAGGAAATTGGTCGACGTATTGCAGTTGGTGAGTTTAAGGAACTCAACCTAATTGTGAAAGGTGACGTAGACGGTTCTATCGAAGCATTGAGCGATTCACTTCAGAAGCTTTCAACTGAAAAGGTTCAGGTGAACATCATTCACAAAGCTGTAGGCCAAATCTCAGAGTCAGACGTACTTCTTGCATCTGCTTCAAGCGCATACATAATTGGATTCCAGGTTCGTCCTTCATCTACTGCTAGAAAACTAGCAGAGAAAGAAGAAATCCAAATCAGATTATACTCTGTCATCTATAAGGCGATTGAAGAAATGCGCGATGCGATGGAGGGTCTTCTTTCAGCGAAAATCGAAGAGAACATTGTTGGAACTGCCGAAATTCGCGAAACTTTCAAGATTTCCAAGATCGGTACAATCGCTGGTTGTTTCGTTACTGAAGGAAAGATTCTAAGGTCTAGCAAGGTTAGAATCCTACGTGAAGGCATTGTGGTTTACACTGGCTTACTCGGTTCTCTTAAGCGTTTCAAGGATGATATTAAAGAAGTAGCTAAGGGCTACGAATGTGGTCTAAATATTGAGAAATTCAACGACATCAAAGTTGGTGATGTAGTTGAAGCATACGAAGACGTAGAAGTTAAGCAGACACTTGAAGACGCTTGACAATTAATCTAATTCTGGTAGTTTGATTTCAGACGGGATGATTAATGCGTCTCTATACTTTTTCAAGTACTCTGAAAGAGCAATTTCTGCTTCCCATCTATCTCTGTAATCTCCTATAGCTACACTGTAATTTGGTGTTATCGATTCTAGGTATATTCTATTATGTTCTAGACTTTTTCTACATTTTGCTCTAACAGCTCTTGCTGACTCTAAGTCGCCAAAATAGATTTGTATCCTAAATCCGTTTATTACAGGATCTTGATTTGCTGACTCAAAGTAAAGAGAAGTGATAGAAGAATCCATATTCAAAACGAAATCGCCGCTGCCAATTTTTTCTGGAAGTGGGATTAAAAAACGGGTTGTTGAATCGACAATTGTAGAGTCTGAAAAAATAGTGTCTGTTTTATGTGTCCTTTTGTTTTTACCTCTTTGGGCTTGAGCCTCAAAGGCAAAAAGTAGACAAACTAAAAGCGGAACCACTTTAGACAAATATGTAAAAACTTGATACTTCATCTATAGCAAATCTACTTACGTCAGCGAGTAAAATTCCAAATATCGAGCCACCATTTTTTTACCTTTATTTTAACTGATTCTAAATAAGGTTTTGTATAACTTATTCTATGCATTTGAGTACCTCAAAAACATCTTTTAAAGCCTATTTTTGCAGTAGAATTGAGTCTATTGATTTATATGTACAAACCGGCGGCTAGAAGGAAATACAGAATACGACTTTTCGCAGTTACTGTCTTTGCCTTGATAACACTGAAGTTTTCGGCTGTTTCTGCTCAAAGCATTTGGGAAGGAGGCAACATTGAGAACGGTCAATCTCTTTTTAACGCAAACTGTGCTTCATGTCACAAAGTAACCGACGAAGTTTTAGCAGCACCAGGTCTAGCTGGTATTGCTGACCGCTGGGGCGCCTCGGACGAGCTTCTTGTGAAGTGGATACAAAACCCACAGGAAGCTGCAGAATCTGGTGATGCCTACATCAAGTCTATTGTTGACAGATATGTTGGCACTTACGGATGGATGACAGCTCAAGCAGTAAGTGCTGATGATGTCAAGGACATCATGACTTATGTTGCAAACCCACCAAACGTTGAGGTAACAGTTGACACAAGCGATGCGTGTCCAACAATAGATGAGTCTGCATCAGAAGACGGAGATAGCTCAAGCATGCTTTGGTTTGTTCTACTTCTTGTACTCTTTACAATAATTGCACTTAGTGCTTCAGGAGTAAGACGCTCACTTTCAGATATCATTTCAGAAAAAGGAGGAAAGGAATTACTACCTGACTCACCATATATCGATAGATTTAAGAGTTGGGCGTGGAGAAACATGGTGTTTGTTTCACTTGTGGGCTTATTTATTACAGCTTTTGGAATAACAAAAGGGTATCAAGCATTGATGGGAATTGGTGTTTACGAGGGATATAGTCCGAGTCAGCCAGTTGCATTTATACATAGCGTTCATGCTTGTGAAAACGAAGTTGATTGTAAATATTGTCACCATAGTGCATATGAGTCTAAACATGCGGGCATCCCTTCAACAAATGTCTGTATGAACTGTCATAAAGCTATTAAAAAAGGTAAGATATCAGGTGAAGATGAAATTTCTAAGATTTACGCTGCAATCGGTTTTGATTCAGCAACAGGGACATATATTGATGGTGATGGGAATAATGGATATACAATACCACAAAATAGTTATGAAGGTGAGCCTGTAAAATGGAATAAGGTGCATAACCTCCCAGATCACGTATTCTTTAGTCATCAACAACACGTTGTTGTTGGAGGCCTGCAATGTCAAAACTGTCATGGAGATGTAGCAACCTACTCAGTTGGTAGAATCGCTCCGGTTGAAGAGATCAATGAACTCAGAGATAAATTCCCGGGCATTATCGAGCTGTCTAAGCCAACACTAACAATGGGCTGGTGTATTGAGTGTCACAATAAAGCTGAGATTGATTTGGCTTCAAATGGATACTACACCGAAATGCACGATAGACTTAAGACAACACTTAGAGGTAACGAAGAACTTCGTCGCTTTCTAGAAGATGATAAAATCACTGTAAAAGAGCTTGGTGGATGGGAATGCTCTAAGTGTCACTACTAAACTGATTCTGACAAGACATGGCTAATTTGAAAAGATACTGGTCCGGATTAGACGAACTAGACCAAACAGAAGCTTACACAAGCGCTGAGGGTCAAGAGTTCCCGGAAGCACAGTCAGTTGACGAGTTCGTTTCAGACGAGCGCCTCAATACTTCGACTACAGGTCGTCGTGATTTCTTGAAGTTTATGGGCTTCTCGTTAACTGCAGCAACACTAGCGGCATGTGAGACTCCTGTTATCAAGTCAATACCTTACGTTAATAAGCCTGAGGAGGTAACTCCTGGTGTAGCTAATTACTACGCTTCGACATACTACGATGGTTTGGACTACTGCAACGTTCTTGTTAAGACAAGAGAGGGGCGACCAATTTTCGTTCAAGGAAACAAGCATTCAGAACTAGGGCACGCAAATGCACGCGTGATTGGTTCTGTAATGAGCATTTACGATAGTGCTCGTCTTCAAGGTCCTCTTAAGGATGGTGAGCCAACAACTTGGGCTGATTTAGATTCTGCAGTAAAATTTTCTATAGGATCGGGTCGTTCAGTAGTTCTTTCAAACACTGTTTTAAGCCCTTCATTGAAAAAGGCAATTGATTCTCTTGGAGCTGAGCACGTTCAATACGATGCGATTTCATACAACGCTCTAAGAAATGTTCACGCAAACAGCTTCGGTGTTGACGCAGTTCCTTCATACGACTTCTCAAAAGCAGAAGTAATTGTAAGTATAGGTGCTGACTTCTTAAATAACTGGTTAACTAATACTAAGATCGAATCACAGTATTCTGATCTTAGAAGACCTGAGAGAGGAACACTTTCTAAACACTACCAGTTCGAGTCAGCTATGACTATGACTGGAACAAATGCTGACGTTAGAACTCCAATTACCCCTTCAGACCAAGGAAATGTTGCAGCAGGATTACTTTCAGCAATTAAAGGATTATCTGTTTCTAATCTTGATGAAGCTACAGCAGCAAGAGTTCAAGAAGCTGCAAACTCACTTAATGGAGCTCGTGGGAAGTCAATCGTACTTGCAGCCGCAAACGACGAAGCAACCCAAACTTTAGTTGCAGCAGTAAACCAAGTACTTGGTAACTACGGTTCAACTCTTGATCTAGAAAATCCATCTCTTGCATTTCGTGGAGATGACGCTGCTACAGCAAAACTAGTTGCTGATATGAATGCTGGAAAGGTTAACACTCTAATAACACTAGATTGTAATCCATCTTACGACTTGCCAAATGCGGATGAGTTCAACGCTGGTCTTGCTAAGGTTAAGACATCAGTTAGCATGAGCGGTATCTCAGATGAGACTGCTTCTCGTTCGACTTATGTTGCACCTAACCACCATTACCTAGAGAGCTGGAACGATTTAAGTCTTAACTCTGGTAGAGTTGATTTAGTTCAGCCAACTATCGCACCTCTATTTGATACGAGAGCTGCAGGTGAATCAATGTTAGTTTGGGCTGGAGCATCTAATTCAGATTGGTACACCTATATTAGGACAAACTATAACGCAGAGTATAAAGCCGACGCATTGTTCAATGATGCAAATTGGAATTCAGCAGTTCACGATGGATATATGACTGTTGATGCTGTGTCATCTGCACCTAATTACTCTGCAGCTATAAGCACTGCAGCTGCTGCAAGCGAAGTTGCTTCTAGGAAGGGGGGAGCTATGCAGCTTAGCACTTATGTAAAGGCAACTATTGGTGCGGGGAATCACGCAGCAAACCCAATGCTTCAGGAGACTCCTGATCCAGTAACAAAGATTACTTGGGATAACTACATAACTATGTCGCGCAAGGATATGGAAGCTATGGGTCTTAATATCTACATCGCTCAAGAAAATCCAGCTTCAGTTGTAAGACTAACTTCAAACGGAAATTCAATTGAACTTCCTGCGTTTTTGCAGCCAGGCCAAAAGCCGGGCACCGTATCAGTAGCACTTGGCTATGGTCGTGGAGCTAGCGGAGAAAATATCGGTAAGGCAGGATATCAAACTGGAGAAAATGGCGACCACCTCGTTGATACAAACGGTCAGCCAGTTCCAATTGGAGTTAATGCATTCCCATTTACTTCAGGTAGCAACTACGATGTAACAATCGAAGCTACAGGAGAAGAATACCCACTAGCTAGTACACAGATTCATAGTACAGCAATGGGTCGTGATTCAGTTGTAAAGGAAACTACTCTAGCTGAATACCTTCACGAAGCAGATGCTGTAAAAGGGGAGGCTTCTTGGAATAAGGTGATTGGTCTGAATGTACATGAGGACATTAACCACGATGGCGTAATTGATGCAAGGGATAAAAAGCCCACTAATGCATTTGACCTTTGGCACAGTCATGCTGTAGAAGAAGTTGGTCACCGTTGGGGAATGACTATTGACCTTAGCACTTGTACTGGATGTAGTGCGTGTGTTACTGCATGTCATATCGAGAACAATGTAAGTGTTGTTGGTAAAGATGAAGTACGTCGTCATCGCGATATGCACTGGTTGAGAATCGACCGCTACTACTCTTCTGATTACAGCCTTGAAAAGGGAGCTGAAGAAGGAGTTGGCGTAATTTCAAGCTACGGAAAGATGGAGGATCCATCTGAGAATCCGCAGACTATACACATGCCGATGATGTGTCAGCACTGTAATCACGCTCCTTGTGAAACAGTTTGTCCAGTTGCTGCAACTACCCATAGCAACGAGGGGCTAAACCAAATGACTTACAACCGTTGTATCGGTACGCGTTATTGCGCGAATAACTGCCCTTACAAGGTTAGACGATTTAACTGGTTCAACTATAAGGGTCACGATAAGTTCCAAAACTTTAACCCAGCTTCAGATAGCCTTGCTCGTCTAGTATTAAACCCAGATGTAACAGTAAGAGCTCGTGGAGTTATGGAGAAGTGCTCATTATGTGTACAGAGAATACAATCAGCAAAGCTTGATGCAAAGAAGAAAAATGTTAAGTTAACTGACGATTTAATTTCCTGCGCATGTTCTGATTCTTGTCCATCTGGAGCTATTTCTTTTGGTGATCTTAATGATAAAGATTCTAAGGTTTATAAAGAGTCCAGAAACAACCGTTCTTACCATGCTCTAGAAGAGATAGGTGTTCAGCCAAACATCTTCTACATGACTAAAGTTAGAAACGTAGATAACAAATAATCATGCAGAGAGAATCAGCAATAAGAGAACCGCTAATCCTAGGTCATAAGACCTACAAGGATATTACCGACGATGTTGTTAGTCCAATTACTGGAGCTGCATCACTTGGTTGGAAGATTCTAATCACGATTTCGTCTATCGTTGCGCTTTACGGCGTTGGATCTATTCTTTATCTATTAGGCACTGGTATCGGTGTTTGGGGATTAAATAAGACTGTAGGTTGGGCTTGGGATATTACAAACTTTGTATGGTGGGTAGGTATTGGTCACGCAGGGACACTTATCTCTGCGGTACTTCTACTTTTCCGTCAGAAATGGAGAATGGCAATCAACCGTTCTGCAGAGGCGATGACCATTTTTGCCGTAATCATGGCAGCAGTTTTCCCTGGAATACACATGGGTCGTATTTGGCTTGCTTACTGGGTTTTCCCATTGCCAAACCAATTCGGTTCTCTTTGGGTAAACTTTAACTCACCACTTCTTTGGGACGTATTTGCAATTTCGACTTACTTCTCTGTTTCATTAGTATTCTGGTATATAGGTCTTATTCCTGACTTTGCTACTATTCGCGATAGAATGGTAAAGCCATTGCCAAAGAAGATCTACTCAATATTAAGCTTTGGATGGAGTGGTCGTGCAAAGCATTGGACTCGTTTTGAA
>Ga0160422_10000553_pt1 | contig 22865 bp, 41 predicted proteins | sample Fk160mmetaG_FD_108192 | JGI IMG/M metagenome (GOLD analysis project Ga0160422, IMG submission 108192) | Marine microbial communities from the Central Pacific Ocean - Fk160115 60m metaG | ecosystem: Environmental > Aquatic > Marine > Oceanic > Photic zone | place: The Central Pacific Ocean...
AAGAATCAGGAATATGGTTATCTGAAAGTAAGAAAAAAAGAGTAACACAAATAAAATGTAATCCAGGTACATATTTTTGTTATCCAAATTCAGAACAAACTTGGCACGAAGTTCCAGAACAAACATATGATTTTGATAGAATTAGTGCCATATCGAGGACGTTGTGGAATGAGTGAGTATAAAGAAGATTTTAAACAGATGAATAATCAAGATCTTGTCAAGAAACAACAAAGTATTAACAAGAAACTAAATTATATCATGAGGTTTGGTGGCTACCAAGGAGTTCGTGAACAGTTAGCAAAAGAACAGTTCAAGATACAAATGGAATGGCATGATAGATTAATGAAAAGACAATATGAAATGCTACCTAAAACATTTAGAGAAAATTTGACTATTGGTGAAGAAGATAGGCAAGAAGGATCCAATGAGTAAGTACTCAGACGAGCAAGAGTCACAGAAAGCACCTCCCGAACCCATAAAGATGGGTATTGAAGGAAAAGAAGTGTCAGACAAGGTTGTACTGACAAGCGAAGAAATCAAAAAAAGATGCCACTATCATCTTCAAAAACTAGTACTTAATTATTCCCCAAAAGAAACTGCCGCAATAATGTTTGAGTTTATTCAAGAATACTATGACACAGATAGCAAAGATAGACTAGATGTACAGCTCAAACGGTATGTTGATATGCTTCATAAAAGAGAAGAAAAAGCGAAAGATAAATCTTAGATATTAGTATTAAATACTAGTATGAGAGAGTCAAAAAAATGTATCTATGTTTCTGGTGCTAGAACAGTTTCAGCAAATGGCAAAATAAAACCCTGTTGTCAAATTACTTCAGGAATGGCAATGGTTCATGTTGGCGAAGATTACGATAACCATGTATGGACAACATTGTTGAAAGATAATCTTGATAAAGGTATAGAAGATAAAAGATGTTCTACTTGTTGGACTAAAGAAAAAGCTGGACTAACCAGTTATAGATTAAATGGTTGGAGAAAATATAAAAAAGGTGAAATCACAACAGATCCTTATTCTTTTTTAGATTTAAAATTAGGTAACAAGTGTAACTTAATGTGTAGAATGTGCCACCCAGGTTCATCATCACTAATAGAAAAAGAACTAGTTGATAACAAAGATTTTGATTGGCCATCAGCAAGGAACCTAAATAGTCAACTCAGTACATTAAAATATAAAGATAACAGTTGGTATGAAAATCCTGCTTTTTATGAAGACATAAAAGCACACGCAGATCAAGTAAGGACTCTAAAATTTACAGGTGGAGAACCAACATTAATAAAACCAGTTCATGATTTAGTAGAATGGTTTGTAAAAACAGGCCATTCTAAACATATTACGATTGTAATAACAACAAACAACACAAACAAAAGATTAAAATTATATGATGATATGTTGAACTTTAAACAAGCAAATCTAAATATAAGTGTTGATGGGTCAGAAGATGTTTACAACTATATTCGTTATCCTCATACTTGGGATAAGTTTCTAAATAATATAGAAAAACTAAAACCATATAAAGATAAAATTGATATTCAATTAAAAAATACTATTTCAATTTTAAATGTTAAGAATATTGTTGAATGGGAAAATTGGGCAATAGAAGATGGTTGGAATCACGATATTGAAATAGCTTATTGGCCTTGGTATTATAATCCATTTAATCTTCCTGAGAAGGTTTTAGAAGATATAAAAGAGTATCTTGCAACAGGAAAAGGACATTGTAGTAAACAACTATTAGAACAAATCAAATACGAACCAAGAACACATTCTGGTCAAAACTACGAACTTAAAGAAAAAGATCCTAAAGCATGGCAAAATAAAATGATTAATCAACTGGTTACAGATACACAGATAAAAGATACTTTAAGAAATCAAAACGGACAGTTTATATTTGATAACTTAGGAATTCATTATAATAAAGCATAACATTATTGTTCTGTGAGTATTAATTTTTGTTTGGTACATCTTAAATATTGTTGAATAGTTAAATTCTTATGCAGGAGGGAATAATCATGGCTGACTACAACATTGACGAAATTTATACGGTAGACGAAGCTCTAGAGAAAATCCAAGAGAAACTTGATATGATGGATGATATCAAATGGGATATTGAAGAGCTAATAGAAAAAGTTAGAGAAATTCATGAAGATGAAACTAATGTAGATGATGAAGAATTATCATGTGGTTGTGAAGACGAATGCGAGTGTGATGACAATGATGATTTTGAATATGATGTTACTGATGAAATAGAAGACGCAGAGTATAATGACGAGACGAAATAATATACAATATGGAGAAGCCCGGGTTGACCGGGCTTTTCGATGGAATCAACGTGTAGTCTATTTTCAAGTAGATGCTACAAGCCATTGCAATGCCAAATGTGTTAGCTGTGCTAGAAACCATAGGGATAGTGGTGACACAATACCTTACTTGAAACTCAATCATTTAGATCTTGACTTATGGAAAAGAGTCATGAGTGAAGATACAAAAATAATGAAAATCGCAAAAATTAATTTTAATGGTGTTTGGGGTGATGCTATTATGCATCCTCAGATAAAACAAATTTGTCAAGTTATTACGGATAATCATCCTGAAACAAATATTAAAATAGATACCAACGGAAGTATAAGAAATCCAGTATGGTGGACAGAGTTTGCTAAATTATTAAAAAATGCATATAGTCATAAAATTGAATTTGCTATAGACGGCCTAGAAGATACACACCATTTATATAGACGTAATACAAATTTTAAAAAGATATGTGAAAACATAAAAGCATTTACTGATGCAGGTGGTAATGCAGATGTAGTCACAACAGTACTTAAACACAACATAGATCACCTAGATGAAATTTCATCTCTAGCAGAAAAACTAGGTGTCACTAGACATTTTATAAGACCAAGTTTTGATAAAAAAAATAGAAAAGACTTTCGTGCGAAATTTTTATACTTTAAAAAAGACAAAAATAGACAAATTCCACTAGTAGGTAAAGCCGCGGTTGCTACACCTTGTCTATGGTATCAAGATAGACGAATACAAATAGATCCGTGGGGTACAGTATGGCCTTGTTGTTGGACAGCCAAATCGGCACCACAAGCAAGATATGAGAATAGAGATCTGCCGAGTCCTTTGTTACCAGGATTTGATGTAAATGCTAATAATTTGCATGGACATAATTTAATAGAAATATTATCAAATTCTTGGTGGAGCAGAAGTTTGTACAGTATTATTGAAAAAGAACATTCAGAAATATGTAATGGGAATTGTATTCATAATACTAGATATAGTAATCACAACTCAAGACGTACTGGTGATCATAAAACAGTATAAAAACCAAAATTAGCTCTTTACATTTTCAATAACATAGTATATAATAAAGACATGGTAACAAACAAATATGGACAATGTGTACTAGACAGATCTGATATAGTTGAAGCATTATATCACAATTTGCCCCTTGATAATGTTTTGGTAGCTCAAAGTATAGCAGAAGAACACAATGGCGCTGTAGAGGCGTTTAAATTGGATTATAGGGCCCTTTTAAGCACAAATAAGCAAGATATAAGCATAGAAGAGTTTGATAAAGAACAGCAGAAAAACTGGTATATTCCACAAGAATATCTAGATATGGATATTGAACAATACATTAAAAATCTGGTTAAAACACCAGAAGAACAAACAAGAGTGGAATATGAAATGCAACTATATAAAGAATTTGGTTTACAAAATGTTTTAAAGGTGTTAAAGTACATTATAGATTTAATGCGTAAAAATAACATAGTTTGGGGTGTTGGAAGAGGTTCATCAGTATCATCATATGTGTTATTTTTAATGGGTGTTCATAAAGTTGATAGTATGAAGTATAATCTTGATATTAAGGATTTTTTGAAATAAATACATAATATACGTATATTAAGGAGAAGCATTATGCAAAGAAGATCAAACAGAGGCAAAGTCGTTGACATGGATGTTCTTGCTCTTCAAAACGAAGAAGCAATAGCACTTGGTAACATGGGCGTGAATGCTAGAGGTGATAAAATCAAAGGTGGTAAAGTAGTATCATCTAAGAAACAAGAAGCCACAGCATATTACCAAAACAATCCAAAAGCAGTGACAAGAACAATGTCAATAAAAGACCCTGTTACAACTTCAGTACAAGAGCACCCAGGACAAAAAACTGTTCTTAAAAAATCACCTGCGAAAGCAAAAGTGAAAAAAACAGTTGAAGTGGAATTACCAAACGGTGATATTGAAATTAGAGAAACTGAAGAGTAATATATTATGAATACAGTCTACGGGAAGATCCGTCCCATAAAGGATCGTATACTAGTTAGAAATATTGAAAAGGGTATGGGTAAAACCAAAGGTGGTATAATTATACCTTCCAGCGACAATGCGAGTGATGGCGAAAGAGGTATTCGTGCCAGATGGGCTCAAGTGTATGCTGTTGGACCTGACGTAACAGATTTTAAGACCGGTGATTGGATTTTAATTGACCATGGAAGATGGACACAAGGAATTCAAATGCAAGACGAAGACGGTGAAACTTTTGATTTAAGATTAGTGGACAACAAAGACATTTTGGGAATATCGGATGAAAAGCCTACAACAGATTATCTCTAAATTTGAACACGAGCTAACACTCGATACAGACAAAATCACAAATAGAGAAACCTATATAGGTGAGCATTCAGGTACTTCCGTTGAAGGAGGTGCCTTGAATGCCAATTATAAAGATGTCGAAGCAGTAGCCATTGTATGCAACACACTTGGAAAAGCTGGGTTGGAATATGGTAAAGATTTTGTTTGGGAAAATTGTGGTTGCGATGAGTTGACAATTCGATTTAAAGATGCTAAACTAAAGACAATCGAAAAGCTAAGGTGGTAACATGAAAGATCTATGGGTTGAAAAATACAGACCGAAAAAGATATCGGAATATGTATTCAGAGATGATGTACAAAAGAATCAAGTACAAAGTTGGATAAAATCCAATGCAATCCCACATTTGTTATTTTCAGGTGCACCAGGCACAGGTAAAACCACACTAGCAAAATTACTATTACATGAACTAAAAGTTGATTGGGGTGATGTATTACAAATTAATGCATCGTCAGAAAACTCTGTTGATACAATTAGAGATAAGATTACAAACTTTTCACAAACAATGCCATTTGGTGAATTTAAGTATGTGTTACTTGATGAAGCAGATTATATAAGTCCAAATGGTCAAGCGGCACTTCGTGGTGTTATGGAAATGTTTGCATCGACTTGTAGATTTTTGTTGACTTGTAATTATGAGAGAAGAATAATTCCAGCTATCCATTCAAGATGTCAAGGTTTTAAAATATTGAAACTTGATCAAACAATGTTCACAGTTAGAATAGGTGAAGTATTACAAACTGAAGGCATCAAATTTGACATGGAAGATTTACAGACTTATGTAAAAGCATCATACCCTGACTTAAGAAAATGTATTAATATATGTCAGATGAATTCGCAGACAGGCAATTTAAAACCACCTTCAGAAGGTGATGTATCTGAAACAGACGTAGAAGTTAAATATATAGCATTCTTTCAAAATGGACAAATTAAACAGGCAAGACAATATATTATTGAACACGCCGACCCTGAACAATATGAAAAGGTCTATAGAAAAATGTATGAAAATTTAGAATGGTTTGGGGAAACTGAAGAGAAACAAAACAAAGCCTTACTCACACTTCGTGAAGGGCTAGTCAATCACTCTGTAGTGGTTGACCCAGAAATTAATCTTGCGGCTACTATGGTCGAACTGGAATATATAAGGAAATCTAAATAATGTTTTTAGCATGGCACACATTAATAATAGCAGTATTCATTGGGTTAGCATTCACAATGGGTTATCTGTTAGGTGTTAGAAAGAGGCAGAGTGTATACAAAGAACAAAGGTAAGTTTATTGTGATAATGCACAGTTACTCTCCCAAGAAAGGTTCGAATCCATCGATGAAGAACTTTGGGCAAGAAGGAAAGTACGAAATGTTTGAAGAAGTACATTTTGTAGACAGAGTAAAGAGAAGGCATATGGACTCAGCAACATCAATATTAGAATGTGTTACAATGGAATGGGTAAAAAACAGAGTAGATGAATTCACACCAGAAAAAATGATTGAGCATTGTAAAAAACATTATCCACAACAAATGACTGAATTTATGAAACTAGTAGAGCAAGATAAACATGGAATCGGAAAACCTAACAATAAAGAATAAAGACTATGCTGTGTTTTTACCAGCAATAAGTTTTATATACGCAGACTTACTTTCAAAGAACGCACAAGAAAAATATGGAGACAGAGTTCCAAAAGGATTACCAAAAGGATTGGATAGTCTTAAGTATCTCTATGAAGATAAAGGAATGTTCAATTATAAATGGTCTCTATATTCGGCGGGTCATGCAAAATTAGATATTGCAAAGTCAAATGAACAAGAAGCATTTGTACAAAAAAGACCGAGAGACAAAACTATCATACTAGGTGACTCAGGTGGCTTTCAAGTAGCAAAAGGTATTCTTAAATTTGATTGGGATAACTTTCTTACTCCTGGACATAAGAATGATGATATAAGAATGCAAATTCTTAGATGGTTAGAACATACTGCCGATTGGAGTATGTGTTTAGATATTCCTAGTTTTTCAGTCAGTCTAGGTATTGGTGTTAATACTGTGAGAGATTGTATGGCTTATACAGCCTATAATAATGAATGGTTTATGAAACACAGAATACCAGGAGCAACAAAATTCTTAAATGTTATTCAAGGTAATGATATAGCATCAGCTGATGAATGGTTTGATACTATGGCTCCATTTAGTGATCCAAAAATATATGGCGATAAAGCATTCGAAGGTTGGGCTATGGGTGGTGAACATATGAGATGGTGGAAACTAATTTTATATAGAATGATTAAAATGAGAGATGGTAATCATTTTGATGGGAAAGATTGGATACACTTCTTAGGCACATCAGCACTAGAACCAGCTGTCATGTTGACAGCAATCAAGAGAGAACTTGTAAAAATCAATCCTAATATAGAAGTTTCATTTGATTCAGCTTCAGCATTTGTATCGGTAGCAAGAGGGCTAGTATATACTGAAAATGAATTTGACATGATGAGAAAGAACCCACGTTTTGGATTCACAATGGAGAAAGCCAAAGATAACAAGAAGTACGCAGGAAACTTTTCGAGAAAGTACGCAGATAAGATCCCGGGCGAGTACGAAACATTTGTTACCAATACACCTGTTATGGATTGTTACATGGAAGGCGATATCTGTTGCCGGGGTACAGACTACGAATCCAAAACGTCTTGGGATAGTTTGAGTTATGTGTTACTCATGGCTCATAATATCTATCAACATATTGATGCTGTTCAAGAAGCAAATAGAAGAACAGATGCAAAAGATATTAGATCTATTCCAGAAAATGTTTTAGAGTTTATTGATTTGACCAAAGAAGTATTTGCTAGTGAAAAGCCAATAGATCTAATTAATAAAAATAGTTCATTGTTAAATGGTTTATCAAAAGCAAAGTTTTCAGGAGCACCAAGAACAACAACATTTGATCAACTTGTTGAAGAAGTACCAGCTATGGTAATGAAAGAGAAAAAAGTTAAAGAAGAAGTTACTACAAATTTTGGAAATTTATTTGAATGATGAAATTAATTAAAGCATATATTTTTGGCGGAATAGTTGGACTGATTTCTTTTTATCTGCTTTGTGCCTATATTGGAAGTTTATAGTAACGTGCAAGATGTATTACCTATCTGTATAAATTATGGTTGTGAAAGACCAGTAACAAAAAGTGGAAAATACAAACTACGACCAGTATGTTGGAAATGTCATCAAGCATCATATGGAGCAAGACAACTCGAAGAAGGCGTAACCTTTTTCAAAAAAACTTATTGTGAGAATATAGATTCTAGATTAGGATATGAATGTACAACCTATATTCCATATTCTGGAGCATTGGAATTGGATCATAAAGATGGAAATCAAAAAAATAATTTCCAAGACAATATACAGACACTTTGCAAAGTCTGTCATTCTTACAAAAGTCATATAAATCAGGATTATAAGAAAAATAAAATTGTTGACAATAACTAAGGAGTTTGTTATATTATGAGTATGAGAAAATTATTTTACATGGGCTTAGAAGCCTACGAAGCCAGATATACACTACAGCTAACAGAGTGGAACAAAAGAGTCTTTGAAAAAAGAGGAATAGATTATGTTATTGTTCCAGGCGATAACTTAGATGATTCAAAAGCTATTGTGACAGGACAAGTTCTTGATGCACATGGTAGATCATATTTTGGTATGAGCCAAATACAAAATTTAGTTAAAATGATGCGTAATGGTGAAGTAACACATGAAGACGTAATATTCTTTGAAGATATGTTTCAGCCGGGTATGGAATCATTGCCATATATTATGGATCAATCTCCAGCAGAATATAAACCAAGAGTTTATGTGAGATGTCTAGCACAAACAATTGATCCAGATGACTTTGTTAATGTATGGGGAATGACAAAGTGGATGAGACACTATGAAATGATTTGTGATAATTTTGTAGACGGTATATTAATTGCGTCAGAAGAAATGGCATCACATTTAAGAATTAGTTTGTTTGATTCTCCATTATATGTAACAGGATTGCCGTTTGGTAAGTCAGAAGTACAAGAACGAATTCCAAACATCAAACCATTTAATGAAAGAGCAAAGCGAGTAGTATTCGCGGCAAGATGGGATCAAGAAAAACAACCAGGATTTTTTATGGATCTAATTGAAAAGTATAAAGCAGATGTTGATCCTGATGTAGAATTTGCAATTTGTTCTGGTGGTGCATTAAGAAGTAATAATCCTGCTTATGTAACAAGAGCAAAAGAATTAGAATCAAAAGGATTATTTAAAATTTATGAAAATCTTAAAAAGAATGATTATTACAATATACTAAATGATTCAAGAGTATTGTTTAATTGTGCTTTACAAGACTGGGTATCCAACACAGTATCAGAAGGTGATACATTAGGTTGTAATGTTGTTTATCCTGCATACAGATCGTTTCCAGAAGTATTTGGTAATGATGGTACAAGAATGTATGTTCCGTGGTCAATGGAAGATGCAATTTCAAAAATTAAACTATGGATGGAACAACCTCACCCTAAACAGGGTATCATATCAGACTATCAAGATGGAACAATAGATAGAACTGTAGATGTGTTCTTAGGAAAGGGCAGTGATTATGCAAGGAACGATTCAAGATACAGAGACCATGTCGCTCCAGCAAAAATATAAACTAATAATGAATAGTAGTATGAAAAATAAAAGTATATTGTTAACAGGCGGAACAGGTTACGTTGGATCACACGTAGCAAAATATTTAATGGAGCAAGGTTTCACTGTATATTCAATTGATAGAAATCTAGATTCAAGACCTTTTGCAAACAAGTACGGTAATTATTTTAAGTTAGATTATACTGTCAAAGAGGATAGAGCTGAACTTGATGAGATGTGGAAAAAGTATAACTTTGATGCAGTAATTCATTTAGCGGCAAATAGTTTAGTAGGCCCTTCAGTTACAGAGCCAGCAAAATATTATAAAAATAATGTAATAGGTACAATTAAACTTTTGAACCTAGCAATAAAGAATGGCACAGATAAGTTTATCTTTACTTCTACGTCTTCAGTATATGGCGAAGGACATAATCCGCCAATAGTAGAAAGTGATAGAACACAACCTTTATCAAGTTATGGCAGATCTAAATTAATGATAGAAGGTGTATTGAAAGACTATGCAAGAGCTTATGGATTAAAATCAACATCAATGAGATTGTTTAATGTTTGTGGCTCATCACCAGATGCACAAATAGGCGAAGTTAGAATCAAACCAACACACTTAATACCAAACGTAGTTGAAGTGGCCGCAGGTCGTAAATCACATTTTTCTATTTTTGGAACAGATTATGATACGCCTGATGGTACAGCCATTAGAGATTACACTCATGTATGGGATGTTGCTAGAGCTTTCAAATTAGCATATGAATATTTAGATAATGCACAATCACCAGTAGCAGAAGAATTTAACATTGGTGCCGGTAAAGGATTTAGTGTTAGAGAAGTAGTACAAGCCATGGAAAAGGCTTTAGGAAGATCAATACCAATTAAGGAAGAACCAAGAAGAGAAGGTGACCCATCTCATGTTGCGGCAGATGTAACCAAAGCAGAAGAATTATTATCTTGGAAACCTGAGTACTCAGAGATTGACATCATATGTCAAGATACTGTAAAATGGTTAGAAAGTAATAATTATAAAGAAATAAACTTGGAAAAGTTACCAGCATGATAAGTGACATCCTCGTCAATAACTCGGAGAAACAAAGTGAAAATATCAGACAAGATCAAAGAAAGACTTAAGAAAGAAAATATAAGATTTCATTGTAACGACAACATTGCAGACTACATTTTACCAGGTGAACTAGAAGAACTACAAGCAGAAGTACAAGAAGCTATGCAAGGTGTTCTAAGTTCTTTGGTGATTGACACAGAGCATGATCATAATACACAAGATACAGCCAAGAGAGTGGCAAAGATGTGGCTTAAAGAAGTATTTGGTGGTAGGTATCAACAACCTCCTAGAGTAACAGCATTTCCTAACATGGGATACAAGAGTTTATATACTTCTGGTCCTATATCAATTAGATCAACCTGTGCTCACCATTTTCAGAACATTGTAGGTAATTGTTGGGTAGGCATTATTCCTAACGGTGAAGTAATAGGATTATCTAAGTTTAATAGAATAGTTCATCATATTGCTGAACGTCCACAAATACAAGAAGAAATGACAACTCAAGTAGCAGAAGAGCTAAAGAAATATGCAAAGACAGAACATATTGCAGTAATACTAAAAGCAGAACATCATTGTATGACACATAGAGGTGTTAGAGAACATGAATCTGATATGACTACTTCAATATTGCATGGAGCATTCAAAGAAGATCCTGCGTTAAGAGAAGAGTTCTACAAGATTTGTTTTGCGATGAAAGGACATGGGTAGGTGAATGAAGTCACAGGCAAAGAGAAGTCTTGCCAAAACATTAACCTGGAGAATACTAGCAACAACAGATACATTTTTAATTGCATGGTTAATTACAGGTAAACTCGATTGGGCAGGAGCAATAGCAGGTATTGAAGTGGCAACTAAAATGATTTTATACTATGCTCACGAACGTGGGTGGAATTGGATAAAATGGGGCAAAGAACCTGGTGAGGAATCTACTCATCTATATCCACATTTTGATTCTAAGTTATACGATTCAAGACCAGCACATGATAACAAGGAGAAGAATGAATGATTAATTTAAATGAATATAAAAAATTTGTAGAAGCAGTTACATCAGAACAAAGCAACGAAACAAAAGCTCTCAACACACAATTAGAAGGGCTAGAGAACAGTAGTGGTGTAAACATGGCATTGCTTTTAACAGGTGGCATAGGGTTATCATCAGAAACAGGAGAATTTAATGAAATTGTTAAAAAATGTATCTTCCAAGGCAAACCACTCAATGATGAAACTGTATTTCATTTTAAACGAGAACTTGGTGACATTATATGGTATTGGATTAGTTCTTGCCGTGCTTTGGGTTTGGATCCTGATGACGTAATAAAAGAAAATGTTAAAAAATTAGAATCAAGATATCCAGGAGGAATGTTTAATATTTCAAATTCTGAAAATAGAAAAGATGGAGATCTATGAGCATATTCAAAATATGGTTATACTCTTTAGGGTCTTTTTCAGATAAAAAAACAAAGCCATATGATAAACAAGTTCTTGTAGTTAGAACAATTTGGGTACTGTTACATATTGTAACTTGTCTAATGATCATATTAGGTAACGGTCATATAATGGGTTGGTGGTAAAATGAAAACAGGAATTACATTTAGTACATTCGATTTATTACACGCAGGTCACGTAGCAATGCTTCGTGAGGCAAAATCTCAATGCGATTATTTGATTGTAGGATTACAAAGTGATCCAACAATTGATAGACCAGACACAAAGAATAAGCCTATACAAACAATGTTTGAAAGATATCTACAACTTAAAGCCATTAATTATGTTGATGAAGTACTACCATATCAAACTGAACAAGATGTTATTGATATACTACAGACACTTCCTATTGATGTTAGAATATTAGGAGAAGAATATAGGGATAAAGATTTTACAGGCAAAAATGTTTGTAATCAACGTGGTATTGAATTGTACTTCAATACAAGAGATCATAGATTTAGTACAACAGATCTCAGAAAGAGAGTTTGCAATGTCAATTAAAAAACATTTTTATACTTGGCAAGATGTTGACAACATGACACACGATATTTTAAGACAGGTTGCAACAGATAGAGATAACTTTAAACCAGATTATATAGTAGGACTATGTAGAGGCGGACTAGTACCGGGCGTTATGTTGAGTCATTATTTTGATATTCCATTTCACCCTTTGAAAATACAACTACGAGATCATCAACAGATTGTTGTAAATGAATGGATGCCTCAAGATGCACTTGATGGAAAAAATATTTTAATTGTCGACGATATCAATGATTCAGGATCAACATTGAAATATCTTGTTGACGATTGGGATAATAGAGGTAAGATCATCACAGATGGTAAGACTCAAATTAATTGGTTAGCAAACATTAGATTTGCAGTATTAACAGAAAATGAAGCATCAGAGTTTGGTGATGTGGATTATTATTCTCATGCAGTAAACAAAACAGAAGATCCTGTCTGGTATGTATACCCATGGGAAAATTGGTGGAGTAAAAGATGAGTGATAAAAAATGGCCTTGGGAAGTTTACCAAGATGAAACTAAAGATTATAACAAACATCCAAAAGAATATAAAGATGCAGTTTGGTGGCAGAATTCGGAGCCTGTAAGAGATGAACCACAGTATTCTGTGTTTATGGACAAGTATCCAGCAGTTGAAGGACATAAATTGTATATTCCAAAACAAAAAGAAGCTCCTGGTATGATTGGATTATGTTTCCAAGAAGCATACAGAGATGGAATGGAAATGGTCAAAGAAGGCAAAATAGATGGATTCAATATTGCAATGAATCAAAATGCCGCGGCCGGACAAAGTATATTTTGGCCACATATCCATTTTTTACCAAGACATACAGGTGATGTAAAAGGCAGAAATGCAGGTATCAGGAACGCAGTAGGAGAAATTGATCCTTATAATCCTGAAAATATAATTGACAAAAAACCTAAATAGTATATACTATAATCATGGATAAGATGCAAGAAAAAAAATATTATTATTCGGAGATATTTCACTCTATTCAAGGTGAAGGACATTACACAGGTGTTCCAACAGCATGGATAAGATTTTTTCTATGCAATCTACAATGTAATGGATTTGGACAAATAGATCCAACTAATCCTGATACATATGAATTGCCATTTGAAGACTTTGATGTTACAACTGTAAAAAGAGTTGAAGACTTGCCTGTATGGGAAAAAGGTTGTGATTCAAGTTACACTTGGGCAAAGAAGTTTAAAGGATTGATGGGTCATGAAACTCCTAGTACACTTGCAAATAAAATTGTAGATGTAATAAAAAATGAAACAAATCCAGAAGGAAAGTTTTTACATCCTATAACAAGACAAAGACAACATTTATGTTTTACAGGTGGTGAGCCACTAATGGCAACAGGACAGTTTGCAACTGTTGGTATATATGAAGAACTTGAAAGGCAAAATAACTTGCCTTCGTCAATGACATTTGAAACAAATGGCACACAAAAGATTAGAGAGCCGTTTGCAGAATGGGTAAAAAGAATTGATCAAGAAGTTTTCTTTTCTTGTAGTCCTAAACTGTTTACAGTATCAGGTGAAAAGCCAGAAAAAGCAATCAAACCTGAGTTTGTGGCAGAATATCATGAACTATCAAAATTTGGACAACTAAAATTTGTAGTTGGAGATAATGATAGAGAGTGGGAAGAAATGGAATCAGTAATACATCAGTTCAGAGATGCTGGTATAACTTGGCCAGTTTGGGTTATGCCTACTGGTGCAAGAGAAGAAGAACAAACAGCAGGAGCAGGTAAAATAGCCGAAAGAGCATTCAAGCGGGGATATAATGTAGCGGCGAGAGTTCATGTTTATCTTTTCGGAAACGCAATAGGAACGTAACATGGCAAAAAAGAAAAAAGTATATAAAAGAAATCGTCTTGAAAGAAAACTTGATGAATATAATCACACAATGGAATTGATTAGAACTGTATTACCATTAGCGATTTTAGTTATACAAGTAATTATTTTAATGAAGATTACATAGGAGAAAATATGGAATATATATTAATTGGAATATTGATAGGTTGGTTAACACCAAGACCTAAATATTTGGGTCCAATAGAAGAAGCAATCTGGAACCCAATTAAATCAAAACTTCCAGAAAATATTCGAAATATATTTGGATAATACTTGACAGAAACAGAAAAGGATAGTATATTATAATTATGAAAATACCTTTTATACTAAATCCTAAAGGATGGTTTATGAAAAGCGAAGCAAAAGAAATTGCTAAAGCTCAACATGAACTATCTGGAGAGGCATTAGAGAGAAAAATACTTGAGATCAAGTATGCTGATAATGAAGCTGAGTTGAAACTCAAATTGTTAGACGTTGATCTAAAATATGGCAAACTAACAAAAGATGAATTCAATAAAGAAGTAGCAACAATTAAAGGCGAGCCATATGTTGTGGTAGTTAAAACAAATTTTGATCCAAAGAATCCAAAGAAAGGTTTCTTTGAACTAGATTGGAATGAACACTTTATTGAAAACTTAAAATCGAATGGATACACAGCACCAGAAGATGACCAAGTAGTAAGTCAATGGTTTGATGAACTTTGTCGAAACATTGCACTAGAAACAACTGATCCAGATGTCTTAGCAGAATTGCAAGAACAAATGAAAGCAGGCGAAGATCAAGGACCAGTAGATAAAAAGGAAGTTGGAGATGGTAAAGTTGAGTATTCGTAATGACATATATACTAGTTGATTCACAAAATATGTTTTTTAGAGCAAGGCACGTGGCCGGACGTGCGGCCTCTCTTGATGAGAAAATCGGTCTTGCTTTTCATATCATGTTTAATTCAGTTAAAAAAGCAACAAATTTATTTTCTGGATCTCATGTTGTATTTTGTCTAGAGGGACGAAGCTGGCGTAAGGATGTATATGAACCTTACAAGAAAAATAGAAAAGTCGTACTAGATAAACGATCACCAAATGAACAAGAAGAAGATCAGTTTTGGTGGGAAGCATATGATGACTTCTTAAAATTTGTAAATGAGCAAACGAATTGTTCGGCAATTAGATCTCCAAATGCAGAAGCAGATGATGTAATTGCATTATGGATTGAAGCACACAAAGATTCTAAAAATATTATAGTAAGTACAGACTCTGACTTTTATCAATTGATTAATCAAAACGTTTCAATGTACAATGGTATGACAAATCAAATTGTCATGTATGATGGTGTTTATGATGAAAAGAATCAACCCGTAATGGATAAGAAAACTAAAAAGCCTATGTCGGCACCTGATCCTGAATGGTTGTTGTTTGAAAAATGCATACGTGGTGATTCATCTGATAATATTTTTACAGCCTATCCTAAAGTAAGAAAAACAAAAATTAGAGAAGCATATGACGATAGGAAAAATAAAGGATTTACATGGAACAATATCATGATGCAGAGATGGACTGATCATAATGGCAATGAACACAGAGTTGGTGATGTGTACGAAAGAAACAAGCAACTAATTGATTTAACATTACAACCAGATGAAATTAGAGCTGAAGTATTCGAACAGATAGCTAATGCACAGGATTCTAAGTCTATTGATCAAGTAGGAATAAGGTTTATGAAGTTTTGTAGTAAATACAGTTTAACAAGACTCAGTGAAAATCCAACTGATCATGCAAAGTACTTAAATGCTGGATATAATTAAAAAATGATACACGCAAAACAAATACTGAAAGAAAAATTTTGGTTACTAAAAGATGGTGAAATCAACGTCGGTACAATCGAATTTAAGAAAGATCAGTATCATGTAAAGCAAGAACAAGACATACAAGTATTTGAATCAAAACAAGATATAATTAAAAAGTTTGACACAGATATATTTCAAAAAATATCTACAAAAATAGATGCACCAACACAACATGATGTAGAAGGCTTTCCTACAAAAGTAAAACCTTTCAATGTACAGTGGTTTGATAAAATTCCTACATTTACTAAAACTGAGAAATCTCATGACAGATATTGTGCAGGATATTATGGTGTAAGGTTTGAAGGCGGTATATTTCCAAGTAATAATCCTAAACTAATAACACTCACAGAAAAATGTTTAGAGTTTGTTGGTCCTTTTAAATCAGAAATGGAACTAAATATTAATTTAAGTACATTTAAAAAAGAGACAAAAACAAAATTAAAAGATGCAGTACCCGAACCTTTATAAGTTTAACAAAATGGTAACAGGAGCAATGCAGTCGCGATCAAAAGAATTAAGACTGACAATAGCCGATGCTATAGCGATTGTATCAGATGTTAACAGACTGTTACTTGATAGTAAAGATAAGGTAAAGCAAGAAGCCCCAGTAAAGAAACAAGATGAAATGGTGGAGGCTGACGGAGGTAATTTTTAATGAAAAGATTTTTTATAATGTTGGTATTTGTAGTAGGATTAACATCTCCTCTACAAGCATCTACTGACAGTTTTTCAAAAGTAGTTGATGATACATCAAGAGCAGTAGCATATATAATTTCGACAGCATCAACAGTAGATCCAAATACTCCATATAACAAATTCTTGAAAGAAGATCAAAAAACACAAATAGGGCAAGGCACAGGATTTATAATCAGTAAAGAAGGTTACATTGTTACTAATGCTCATGTAATTAAAAATGCAGTCAAAGTAAATGTAGCATTACTTGACTATCCTTTCTTGTTTGAAGATGTTGAAATAATTGGTATTGATGAAAGATATGATATAGCAGTATTAAAAGTCGACTTACCCGAACCACCAGAAGAAATTGTTGATTGGGGTGATTCAGGAGATATGAAAGTTGGTAATGAAGTTTATGCTATTGGGCATGGTGGCGGACAAATATGGTCAGTAACAAAAGGTATTGTGTCAGCACTTGATAGAGCCAAAGATTCAGGTAACTCATTATATATTCAAACTGATACAGTTATAAACAGAGGTAACTCAGGTGGTCCTTTGTTTAATATGCAAGGTGAAGTAATTGGTGTCAACACATTGATTGTATCACCAACAGGAACATATATAGGTTATGGATTTGCATTACCAAGCAATCTTGCTAAATGGGTTGTTGATGAACTTATAAAAGACGGTAAAGTAGAGTATCCTGTTATCGGAATTCAAATGGTACAAATAACTGATAAAGATGAATACTTTGTTGTTAGAGATGAATACGGGCTTGATACTATTGTAAAAGTTGGTGCATTACAACCAGGGTATGGAGCAGAAACTTCTGGTATATTAGTTGGAGATATGATAACCGAAGTAAATAGCATGAAGGTTGAAACCACTACAGATATCATTAAAGCATTATGGGGAAAGAACCCAGGTGATACAATAGAAGTTAAAGTTTGGCGAGATGGAGAGATAAAGCAGTTCTTTATACATCTGAAGTCTAAAAATTTACAACCAAAATAGGAGAAAATATGAAAGCGGAAATTTATTCAACGCCTATATGCAATTTTTGTAAGCTGGCTAAAAATTTGTTAGAAAGCAAAGGTATCGAATTTACAGAATATCAAGTTGGTAAAGATATCGATAAAGATAAGCTGGAAGAGAAAGTAGGTAATACTGTAAGAACTGTACCTCAAATCTTTGTTGATGACAAATACATTGGTGGCTATCAAGAACTAGTAGCATATCTGAAATAAGATAATAAATACTATTGTTATGCCAATACAAAGTACAGATACAGTAAAAAACCACTATAAGATTAGCAAAAGTACAGGTTTGACTGATATTCTTATCGAGTTTGAACGTGTACTAGATGAGCTAGGTCTATATACCTATCAGAATTGGATAGAGGGTGAAATAGTTGAAGGTCCACATCTTTCAAGATATTGGATTGAACTTTCGCTAATGTATCCAAGAGAAAAAATGCCAGATCCAACAGGTGGTATGAGATTAATCAAAAAAGATTGTAAAGTATCATATCAGAAAGACTATTATTTAGATCCACGTAGAGTCGAAGAACCAGCAGACTACCAAGAGAACGGAAGTAAAAAACCAAAAGTAGATAAAGTTCCTGTATGGATCGTTAATATCAAAATGCCAAAGAAATATGTTACAATAGATTCTGAGCTGACTGATGATGACACTGAAGATAATAAGCCAACACAAACAGTCGCAGACACAATGATTAATAATCCGGAGCAGTAAAATGAATAAACAAGAATTATATGAAGGATTAAAAACAAACGATCTAGAAGGGCTTATTGAAAACATAGTTTCTATTAATGAATTCGAACCTAAAACAGACTCAGAAGATAGAGTTTGTGTCATAGCTTTTTCTGTAAAAGATAAAGAACCAGCAGATGATTTAGCAAAGTATATAGACAGAAGTTACTATGACGTGATTGATGCAGAAGCATCACCTGGTCCAGGTAAAGATGGTAAGTTTAAAGTATTTGTGGAAGTTAATAAAGATGAAGATATAATGAAAACACTTGGACAAATACTATATGATGTAAAAAATATAACTGGTTTATCAGAATGGAATGTCAAGTTTCATGGTAGAGACGATGTACTTTCTATAAATGAAGATCAAGTAAAAAAATTAATGAGATAGGAATTACAATGGCAGAGAAAAAGAAATGGAACGACCTTTTATACGGTAAGTTCAAAAGACCGAAAAAATGGAAACTACAAAAGGATCTTGTTTTCCAAAGTGATTTAACAGCAGACGAAATTAAAAAATTCAAAACAGCAAAAGTAGATGTAAAGATTTCATCAGGTGGTAAGATTACTGTACCAACTGGATACATCACAGATTTAGCATCAGTACCAAGAGCTTGTTGGGCCTTCATTGCACCATTTGATGTGGCCAGACCAGCTGTAGTACATGATATTCTATATGAAAGAATTAATGCTAAAAGAAATGATATCAGTAAAAAAGAATTTGCAGAGTTAAGAAAACTTGCTGACGATGTCTTTAAGCAGGGTATGGCGGCAACAGAACCACTAGTAGCATCATGGAAAAAATATAGTGCCTATTGGTCTGTAAGAGCATTTGGAAGATTTGCCATTAAGACTTCAATGGCAAGGAAATGGTAGTATGTGGTTTTTTCTAGTTAAAGCAATTACAGGAAGTATTATTGGAAATGCTACAGCTACTTGGTTTAAAAAAACCAAAGTTGGTGTCTGGTTCTACAATAAAGTAGATGGATGGTACAACTGGGCGGCCGAACGTTATAACGTAAAAATACTAACCGAAGAAGAAAAACGTATGGCCAAGTTTCCAACTCTTAAAAAGAAACTTGAAGAAATGGAAACTAGATTAAAGAAACTGGAGAAATAATATGATTCAAAGTTGGATAAACAAAAGAATAAAAGAAAGAACAACACTTGATGGAGCAATATTAATAGGTGCAGGTATTGCCTTTTTAATATTTAAACCGATTGCAAGTATTGTAGCTTACGGTGCCATTGCCTATGGAGCATGGACTATTTGGAAACCTGAGAGCAAAAAATAATGTTTGGAATGTTTTCGGCACTTAAAGGAATTATGGTTATGGGCCTTGTCGCAGGTATTATGGGCGGGGCCTATAAAGTATATGCTATTGTTAATGACAATGCAAAACTTAAAGCCAATCAAGTAGTATTAGAACAAAGTATCGAAACACAAAAAGGTGTAATTGAACAATACAAAAAAGATATGGTCGAAATTGTAAAAGCAAACAACGAAATGAATCTTCTTATAAAAAACTTACAAAAGGACTTTGAAGATTTAGATAAACGATTTACTAAAAAAAATAGGGATATTGGCAAAATAGCAGAAAAGAAACCAGAAGCATTTGAAAAAATTCTTAATAACGCAGGCAAGAATGCTAATAGATGTATGGAAATAGCATCAGGATCTCCATTAACAGATGAAGAAAAAAATGCAACAAGGAAATCACAAATTAATCCGGAATGTCCATCAATAGCAAATCCGAATTATGTCCCTTATGGAATAAACTAAAATGAAAGCAGTACAATTTAACAGATTGATTTGGTGTGTAGCTATATTATTATCTTTCACATTGATAACAGGTTGCTCATCAGTAAAAAAATTGGATATCTTTTCAATTGAACAAGAAAGAGCTAAACTGAATTTGGACAAACCGGCTCCATTAACATTGGAAGATATTAGATGGATAATAATTAATTCAGAAAACTCAGCTGAGGTATTTGCAGAATTGGAAAAACAAGGATATGATGCTGTATTGTTTGGGTTGACTGATAAAGACTATCAATTACTATCCAAAAACTTTGCAAGAATTAGAGCACATTTAAAAGAATCAAATGCTCTTCTGGAAAAGTACAAAGAATATTATGAACCAGAAGAATCCAAAAAAACTGTTGACAAAAGTCAATAATCCTGTATACTAATACAGGAACCATGAAGAACTTTTATCAAATATTAGGAGTACCTGAGAACGTTGAAGACGCCGATTTAAAAAAGGCGTACAAAAAACTTGCGATAAAGTATCACCCAGATAAACAACATGGAAACGAAGAAAAGTTTAAAGAAATTAGTGAAGCATATGATGTACTCAAAGATAAAAAGAAAAGACAGCAGTATGATTTAGAAAGACAGTTTGGTAATCAACGTGGCGGGTTTGGGCAAAACTTCGGCTCGTTTGAAGAAGTAGTACTAAACATGGATGGAATAAATGACATATTCCAGCAACACTTTGGAGGAGGAACAAGCCCTTTTAGTAACAGAATTCGAAATAAAGATATAAAGATCACAATGAATGTTACATTAGAAGATATCTATTTTAATAAGTCCAAAGATATTGTTGTAAGAATGCCCAATGGATCAACAAAAAGTTTAAATGTTTCGATACCTGTTAATGCTGATTATGATACAATAATTAGATATAGAGGACTGGGTGATAATAGATATAGTAATATGAATCCTGGAGACTTACTAATTGCATTAAACATTGTACCTCACCCAGAGTTTCAAAAAGAAGGATCCAATTTGTTTAAAACAATAGATATAAATGTATTTGATGTTATGATAGGAACAAGTTATACAATTCAGCATCTAGACGATGTAAAATCAACGTTGAAGATACCATCAATGACAGCACCAGGTACTAAACTAAGATTGCGTGGCAAAGGTATGCCTAAAAAGAACGGAACATTTGGTGATATGATTGTTACAATAGATTATGATATGCCAAAAAAATTAACAGATGTACAAAAGAAAATGTTGGAGGATGTCAAAAATTTATGCTAGATGTAGTAAAAGATCCTGCAGATATTCTTCATACAAAATGTGATATGGTAGATTTTAAAAACGTTGATGTAGAAAAATTAAGTGTTGCAATGCATGAGTCTATGTTGTATAATAAAGGCATTGGTTTAGCGGCACCACAAGTTAATGAAAAGATTAGAATGTTTGTAATGCAGTATAATGATAATAAATTTACAGTAGTAAATCCAGAAATAGTTGATTCAACTGGTGACAATATATTACTATTAGAAGGTTGTTTAAGTTTTCCTAATTTGTTTATGAAGGTTAAAAGACCCGAAACTGTTTTTGTTAAATACTACGACGAACGAGAGAAGTTACATGAAGATAAATTACAAGGTTGGATGTCAAGAATATTTCAACATGAATATGACCATTTGGAGGGTGTAACATTTGATAAACGAGTATCTAGGCTAGTACTAGATATGGCAAAGAAAAGGATGCAAAAAGATGCCAGAAGAGCAAGATAGAATAGAAATGATGCTTGATCGTGCGATGTCTTATGCATCGGAACGAAGTCACGAATACGTTACACTAGAGCATTTACTATTATCAGTATTACAAGAAAAAGAAATTGAAGATCTATTAAGAAATCTATCGGTTAACCCACAAGACTTAACCAACGACTTGGTAACATACGTTGATACAGAACTTGCGGATATTATTATTGAAAAAGGCTCCAACCCAAGAAAAACACAATCAACTGAAAGAGTTTTCAACAGGGCAGTAACACAGGTAATATTTTCAGGTAGGAAACAACTAGAAATAGTGGATATCTTTATTAGTTTATTAAGTGAGAAGAATTCTTATGCACAATATTTCTTAAAGAAACACAAAGTTACAAGACAAAGAGTAATTGAAAGAGTAACTAAAGATTCATATCAGAAAAAAGGTATGCAACAAGGTCAGCAAGGTGCCGGTGGCGAAGTTTCTTTTACAGACTTCTGTACAGATTTAAATGAAGAAGCAAAAGCAGGTAACATTGATGCACTAATTGGTAGAGAAGTAGAACTAGATGAAATTACACACGTACTCGCAAGAAGAAAAAAGAACAACGTAATCATTTGCGGTGAATCAGGAGTTGGTAAGACACAAATGGCAGAAGGACTTGCAAAGAAAATTGTTGATGGTGATGTACAAAAAACACTTAAAGACAAAACAGTATGGAGTTTAGATCTTGCAGGTATGGTAGCAGGCACAAAGTTTAGAGGTGATTTTGAAGAAAGAGCCAAAGT
>Ga0160422_10000554_pt1 | contig 22846 bp, 3 predicted proteins | sample Fk160mmetaG_FD_108192 | JGI IMG/M metagenome (GOLD analysis project Ga0160422, IMG submission 108192) | Marine microbial communities from the Central Pacific Ocean - Fk160115 60m metaG | ecosystem: Environmental > Aquatic > Marine > Oceanic > Photic zone | place: The Central Pacific Ocean...
GAACCATCTTCATCAGTAGCTGAAGAATCATAATTACAAGCGGAATCATCAGTACATCCTAAGATCTCTAATTCATCACAAATACCATCTCCATCTGTATCATTTAGACAATCTCCATTACAGCTATAGTATGTTTCTGCATATGTACAAGAGCCATCATCTGTATTTGACTCAGTATCCCAGTTACAAGCCTCCTGATCTGTACAACCGTTATAAATACAAGAGCCATCATTTTGAGTTGCGTTAACATTATAATTATCTGCTAATGATTCAGTACATCCATCAATATAACATGATCCATTATCAGTATTTGCATCTATATCATAATTGTCTGCAGTTGGATCAGTACAACCAGATACAATTAGTGTTAGACATTCTGAATCTGAATTATACTCTATATAATTAGGATCTGTACATCCATTTAAGTTTTCGTAATCACAACTTCCATCATTATTGTTGGCATTAGGATTATAATTATTAGCAGAAGGATCAGTACATCCATTTATCTGAGAAGTGAAACAAGAATCATCATCAACATTTGCAAAAGGATCATAATTTATTGCATTGATATCAGTACATCCTAAAATAACAGGGGTGATACATAAATTAGAATTATTAATATTTGCATTATCATCATACTCCAAATAGTTTTCATCCATACAACCTATTAATTGATTTGATTCGTCAATACAAGAACCATCATCAACTCCAGCATCGGGATCATAATTAAAAGCATTAGGATCAGTGCATCCATATGAATAAACACAAGAAGAATTATCAATTACCCACCCTAATGAAATAACAGTTTCTTCTCCAACATAACCAGAGAAATTTGGATCAGCATAAGAAAAATAATTATCTGCTAAAGGATCTATACATAGTGGATTGAAAACTCTAAATCTGATTACACCAAACGTACATGAACCATCATCAGTATTTGCTAGAGGGTTAAAATTATTTGCAAAATTCCAAGTACAACCAAGCACAACTTCTTCACAAGAACCATCATCAATAGTAGCATTTTCTTGATAATTAAATGCTAAAGGATCAGTACAACCTTCTACGCCAAATATACATGAACCATCATCTTGGTTAGCTTGATCATTATAGTTAGATGCAAATGGGTTAATACAACCTGATACTAATTGAACACAACTATTATTATCTTGAGTGGCATTAGGATTAAAATTAAATGCATTAATGTCTGTACAACCAAATATAACAGCGATACAACTACCATCATTAGTGTTGGCAAGAGAATTATAATTATCTGCTAATGGATTCAAACAACCAAAAACTTTTTCAATACAAGAGCCATCATCAGTATTAACATTAGGATTATAGTTTAATGCCTCCTGATCTGTACATCCATATATGTATGCAATACAAGATTGATCATTAGTATTAGCTTCGGAATTATAATTAAATGCTAAAGGATTTAAACAACCAAAAACTTTTTCAATACAAGAACCATCGTCAGTATTTGCATTTTCATTAAAATTGAAAGCATCTTCATTAGTACATCCATAAATATATGACTCACACGAATTATCATTAACATTTGCTTGAGAATTATAATTCATTGCACTTGGATTCATACATCCAAACACCTTGGTAATACAACCGCCATCATCAGTATTAGCAACAGAATTATAATTAAGAGAAGGTAGACTGTCTCCATCTAAATCAAATTCGGGCGAACCATCATCCATACAACCCCATATATACGGAATACAAGGATCCGTAAGAGAATCCGAAAAACTAACCTGGTTTGTATTAGCGCTAGGATCATAATTCTTAGCTGAAACTTCCATACATCCATATCTAGCTAGAATATCACATGAACCGTCAGGTTGATTTGCAATTGGATCAAATTCTACGTAAAGTGTATCAGTACATCCTAAGACTAAATATTCACAACTTTCATCATCAAAATTTGCAATAGGAATATAATTTAAAGCTTGTGGATCCATACATCCATAATATAAACACGTTTCGGTCGGTACATTATAGATAGGATCATAATTATCAGCAATTGGATCCATACATCCATAATAATCACAAGTAGATGGTTCAGCTTCAGTATTTGCAAGGAAGAAATTTTCTTCACAATTATTGGCTATTGGTGTTCCATCATCTTCATCACAGTCAGTACATCCAATTGCTATATCAAAACATACTCCATTATCTGAATTAATATTAACACTATCAATATCACTAATAGGGTTTGCAAAATTATCTCCATCATAATCATTAAAATTGACTGCTGTTGGATCCATACAACCATATTTATATGGATAACATGAGCCATCATCTGTGTTGGCATCTGAATCATAATTAAATGCAGTTGGATCAATACAACCTTCAATAACTGACACACATGAACCGTTATCGGTATTTACATCAATCTCATCATTACCTGTAATAGGATCTGGATGACCATCATTATTATAATCGTTGAAGTTATAAGCATTTGGATCTGTACAACCTTCAATAACAGGTATACATGAATCATCATCAGTATTTGCTTCAGAATTAAAATTAACTGCAGCTATTTGATCATTATTTGCATCATTAATAACACCTAATGCATTTAAACTATAGCCATTATCAGTACAGCCCAGAATAATTTCAATACATGATCCATCATCTACATTAGCACTAGAATCATAATTAAATGCACTACTATCAGTACATCCAATAATAATATCAATACAGGAACCATTATTAGTATTTGCGAGAGAATCATAATTTAGAGCAGTAGCATCATCACAACCCAGGACAACAAGAATATTACATGATTCATCATCTACATTTGCGAAAGGATTAAATTCTACATATAAATTATCAGTACATCCATTTACTATTGAAATACATGATTCATCATCTACAGTTGCAAGCGAATCATAGTTGAATGCAAATTCATCCATACATCCTTCTAATGCTACTGTTGCACAATATCCTTCAATTGGTGGGAAAGTATTTACTAAAGAATCATATTCAACAAAATCTGGATAAGGACAACCGTAAACAAGAGAATCTAAACAACCATCTATTACGTTTGCACCATCATTGAGTGGATCTCCAAGAGTAAAAAACTCTTTATTTTGGAGCATAACACTTGTATAATTGTAAAATTGTAAATAATTAGGGTTATTACATCCATCTACTCGCAGAGTATCACATGTTCCGTCATCAGTATTTGCATCTGGGTTATATTCTATATATAAAGAATCTAAACAACCTAATGATTCAATAAAGCATAACCCATTATCAGAGGTTGCATCTGGATTATAATTAGTTGCTATTAAATCCATACATCCATATATATGAAGATTAATACATTGATCTGGTTTACTTATGTTAGCTAAAGAATCATACTCCTGATACATATCATACATACAACCTTCAACAATTTCCGTATTACATGAACCATCATCGAAATTAATCGTCGTATCAATTGGTTCAGCAATATTAAATACACCAGGAGACAACTCAGTATATATATAATATTCTAAATATAACGGATTAGTACAACCGGAGTTTACTGGAGTAAAACAATACACACTGTCTTCTCCAGTATTTGCAACCGAATCCTGATCATAATACTCCAAATAATCTGCATTCATACAACCTAATACAATAGGAATACACGAGCCATCATCAAGATTAACATTCAGATTAGAATTGTTAGAAGAATTATTTGCCAACCAAATTGAATCAGATACGATGTTATAATTAAACGCATATGGGTCAGTACATCCAGGAATAATATATTCGGAACATGCACCAGGTTCCCCAAAAGGAATATTTGTATTAGCAGTTGAGTTATACTCTAAATAATTTTCATTAGTACATCCGTAAATAAATGGAATACAAGAGTCATCATCAAAATTTGCGGCAGGACTATAATTTTTCATAGTATCATCCATACATCCTAACACCATTAAATTTAGACAATAATCAGAATTATTAATAGTTGCAAGAGAATCATACTCATAATAGGAATTATCCATACATCCTATTATGTCTTGCGAATCTGAACAAGTCCCATTATCAATATTTGCGTTAGGGTTGAAATTTGCAAAAAACTCAAGTGTACAACCATAAATAAAAGGAGTACATGATCCATCGTCTAGGTTTGCTTGTGCATCATAGTTAAATGATAAAATATTCGTACAACCCTGAATTATACATGATCCATCATCAACGTTTGCATCTAGATTATAATTAATTGCTATTTCGTTAGTACATCCAAACTCTTTTAAAACTTCACATAAAGTATTATCAGGAACATTTGTATCTGCATTATATTCAATATAAGAAGAATAAATACATCCATAAACTAATTCTGTAACACATGAGCCATTATCAACATTAACACTAGCATTTAATGGATCAAATAAAATATAAAATTCATCATTGAAGGGAGATAACTGCCAATTCCAATATTCTAAATAAGAAGAATTTGTACATCCAAGCACTACTTGAGTCAGGCATGAATTATCATCTATAGTTGCCAGAACATCATACTCAAGATAATTTTCATCGGTACAACCTTCAACTTCACAAGATCCATCATCAATGTTAGCATTAGAATTATAATTTATTGCAGATTCGTTTGTACATCCAAAAATTACTGGAGTTAAACATTGACTAGAATCAAGTGAATTATAGTCAAGAGAAAATTCCAGAAAAGATTGATCAGTACAACCAAATATCATCGGAATACAAGAACCATCATTTGTATTTGCGGTTGAATCAAAATTAAATGCAGGTAATGAATCTCCATCTAGATCAAAATGATAATCATCATCAAAATTATCTTGACCATTTTCACCACTAATATTTATTAATTCGTCAAGTATAATAGAACCATTATCAATACAACCATATACTATTGGGTTACGACAACTTCCATTATTCACGTTTGCAACAAATCCTTGGATTGAAAATTCAAGATAGTTTTCATCAGTACAACCATAAACATTTGACGAATTCATATCACAAGAACCATCTTCTATGGTCGCTTCTTCATTATAATTCGGGAAATTTTCTAGAGTACATCCGAGAATATTACAAGAACCATCATCAAGTGTTGCAGGCATTAAAAAACCAAAATCACTTTGTACAAAACCTGCATCATTATAGTTTATCGCAGAAAAATTAGTACATCCTTCATACTCACATAAAGATAAATTATGGGTATTAACATCAACAGAAAGATCTCCAACTAATTCATTAGCGAAGCCATCATTATCATAATCATTAAAGTTAAATGCAGCACCATCAAGACAACCCTCAAGAATTGCAAAACAGGAACCGTCATCTGTATTAACATCAATACCAGGAGTGCCAGTTATAACATTTGAAGAATCATTACCAGAGTAATCATTAAAGTTAAATGCACTTGAATCATTCATACAACCATAAACAACAGGAAAACATGAACCATTATCAGTATTGATATCAATGCCATCTATATTAGTTAATTCATTTGATTCACCATCATAATCATAATCATTATAATTAAACGCTGCCTGATCCATACAACCTAAAACAAATGGGAAACAAGATCCATCATCAGTGTTAACATCAACTCCATTAATTCCAGTAACATTATCAGAAATATTGTCTCCAGTATAATCGTTATAATTAAAAGCATTAACATCATTCATACAGCCCTCTACTATAGGATAGCAAAATCCTAAAGAATCTGTATTTATATCAATTGATGGATCTCCAACTAATGAATTGGCAAAACCATCATTATCGTAATCGTTATAATTAAATGCTAAAGTATCTGATAAACAACCAACGAGTTTAGGTATACAATCTGAAAAATTATTTGTGTTGATATCAATTAAAACATCTCCAAAAAATTCATTAGGGTGATTGTCATAATCGTAATCATTATAATTATATGCTGTATTATCAAAACAACCCTCTATTATCGGATAACATGAACTATCATTAGTATTGGCTAAAGGATTATAATTATAAGCTGACACCCCATCACCATCTATGTCATAATGATAGTCACCTAAGCCATCATTAGATGAACCATCATCAATACAACCATAAACAATTTCAGTTAGACAACTTCCATTATCAATTAAAGCAAGTTCGTTGTATTCAATGTAATTAGACAACATACAACCAAATGCACCCTGACAAGTAGATACATCATGAACTGTAACTGTAGGATCGTGATTAGAAGCAAGTTCATTAAAACATCCTTGAACAATAGGTGTAACACAAGATCCATCATCAACATTTGCAATAGAGTCTATACTACTAACAGCTGTTAGGTACTCTATTGCATCTACAGGAACAATAAAATCAACAAAACCATAATACTCTAAATAATCTTGATCCGTACATCCGAGTACTATTTCGGTAATACATGAACCATCATCTATATTTGCATTTGAGTCATACTCTAAATAACTATCGTCAGTACAACCCTCAACTATCAGATTATTACAATTCTCTGAATCAGAAACATTTGCGATGACATTATATTCAATATATAAAGTATCCGTACAACCTTCTATTAAAAGGGTACTACATGAACCGTCATCTGTATTTGGAATAGGATCTAATGCTGTTATTGTGAAATTAACTTCATCCCAAACCCAATTCTCTATAAAATTAGCATCAGTACAACCCTCTACAATAGCTTCACAAGAACCATCATCAGTATTTGCTAAAGAATCATAATTAAATGCTGGTAAACCATCTCCATCAATATCATCTACTTGACCAGATCCATTAATATTAAATCCATTATCAGTACAACCATTAACAATAGCAACACAAGATCCATCATCTACATTTGCAAGCTCACTATAATTAAATGCCAAACTATCAATACAACCATTAACAATTAAATTTATACAAAGTGTAAAATCATTCTCATTTGCTAAAGAATCATATTCAAGATAATTAGGATTCATACATCCTGTAACCTTTATGTTGAGACAATAAGTAGATTCATCACCAAAATTAGCCTCTGGATTATACTCCAAATACGTATCTAATTGACAACCTACAACTAATGAATCAATACACGCAGAAGCATTATATACATTTGCTGAATCGACATATTGTAAGAAAGATGCATCAGTACAACCTTCTATAATAGGTGTTACACACGAAGAAGGATCTGTATCTTGATTTGGACTATTAACTGGACCAGAAATTTCGTATTGTAATTCATTACTGAAAACAAAGTCATAGTATTCGACGAATGAATCATCTGTACATCCATATACATAAGGAATACAAGGGTCAGAATCATCTGCTAGACCAACCTGATTTAAAGTAGCTGAAGCATCATAATTAGATGCATCAGGATCCATACAACCATATACATAATCATAAATACATGAACCATCATCTATATTAACATTAACTCCATCAATTTCAGAAAGTGGATCGGAAATAGCATCACCATCAAGGTCATTATAATTTAATGCAATCGGAGAACCATCATCCTCAGTTCCATCAGTACATCCTAAAACAATACATGGGCTAGTCGAATTATCTGCACTGGTAATATTATGTGTCGCATTTGCATCATAATTAGCTGCATTAGGATTTGTACAACCCCAGAACTCACAAGAACCATCATCAACAGCTGCACTTGAGTCATAATTATCCGCACTAGCATCTGTACAACCTGACAAACCTATACAACTTCCATCATCTTGGTTAGCTTCATCATTAAAGTTAGATGCATTTTCATTGGTACAACCAGGTACAATAAGAGTTACACAATAAACACTGTCTAATCCTATGTTATAGGATGCATCATATTCGAGATATTGATCATTTGTACAACCAGGTAAAATAGGTGTAACACATTGAGACTGATCTGACACATTATAATCTGGACTGTACTCGACATAAAGGAAGTCTGTACAGCCTTCTAATATAGGATTGGCACATGAACCATCATTAACATTGGCAATAACATCTTTCGGTGTTAAAGTATTGTTAGAATAATTCCAATATTCTATGTAAGTAGAATCAGCACAACCAAACAGAACAGGTTCAGAACAAGATCCATCATCAGTATTAGGAATAGGATCTAAATTATTAAGTGCAAAAGACTCTGGAAGATAATCCCAGTATTCCATATAATTATTGTCAGTACAACCATAAACAATCAATGTTTGACATAATTGATTAACTCCATTTTCATCTAATATTGGAGTGTTTGCATTTAAGGTGTCAATATATTCTATATAATTATCATCCAAACATCCAGTTATAATTGGAATACATGAACCATCGTCATCATTAGCAGACTGATCATAATTAAATGCATTAACATCGGTACATCCAGGTTCTATTAATGTAATACAATTAGCCATTGAATTAATATTAACCAGTGGATCATATTCAAAATAAGTATCTAAAGCACAACCAACCACAATTGGTTCACATGAACCATCATCAAATACAGCATTATCATTGTAGTTAAAAGCAGGAAGACCATCACCATCTGCATCATTCACTATACCAGCATGATTTTGACTTATACCGTTATCTGTACATCCATATATATATTCACAATCTTCGTCTTGTAAAGCATAGTTTCCTTGATCTCCATCTGTACAGAAAATATCATACCCTAAAGTGTCATTAGTACAATCAAAGCTACTTTGAGCATTAGCAGGATTAAATTCACTGAATGGCCATAAATCATTTCCTGAATCGAAAAAGATATTGTAATTGTCAGCAAGTTCGTCAGAACAATAAACTATGGTATCAGAACGAGTTCTAATAGATCGTAAATCAGGACAATCAAAACATGACAAAGCATCAAGGGTATTTGCATTTGGATCAAAACAAGGTAGACCCTGAATAGTACAACCTTCAATAATATCTATACATGAACCATCATCATCTGTTGCTGCTTCATTATAATTTGCTGCTAATGGATCTGTACATCCATCGACTTTTAAATCAGTACAAGATTCATCATCAGTATTTGCCTCACTATTAAATTGGACATATAATGGATTTAAACATCCAAAAATTTTAGCTTCACATGAGCCATCATCTTCATTTGCTTCTGATGAATAATTGTAGGCATTTACGTCAGTACAACCAAATGTACAAGGAACACAACTTCCATCGGGCTCAGTAGCATTTAAATTATAATTACATGCATTTGGATTCGTACATCCAGGAGTTGAGGCAAGGTAAATACAACTACCATCTTCAATAGTTGCAAATGGATTATAGTTTAGAGCTATTGCATTACCATCATCTGTAGTTCCATCCATACAACCTTCGACTTTAAGAACGCAAGAAGTTGGATCAGTATCAACAGTTGCTGCATCATTATAGTTCATTGCTTCACTGTACATGCAACCATAAACAATATTAACACAAGGATCATCAGTGACATTTTCCTGCGAAACTTGATTTGTGTTTGCATTTGGATTGTAATTTAAAGCTGGTAAACCATCTCCATTAATATCATTTATTTCTCCTAATCCATTAATTTCAAGACCGTTATCTGTACACCCGTAGACAAATGCTTGACATAATCCATCATCAACATTTGCAGATGGGTTGAAATTTTGTGCAAGTGGATTGGTACAACCCTCTATAACTGCTATACATAAGTTGCCACCATCAACAGTCGCTAATGGATTATAGTTTAGTGCTGTAAGTCCATCACCATCTGCATCATTAACTTCACCTAAAGCATTTTCTAGAAGACCATTATCTGTACATCCTAGGATTGCAGCAACACATGACCCATCATCAATATTTGCTTGTGAATTCCAGTTGGCAGCAGTGTTATCGGTACAACCTAAATACAAACATGAAGCATCTAACTGATTTGCAAAAGGTTCAAAATTAACAGCTAGCGAATCTGTACAACCTTCAACTGGTATAATACACGATCCATCATCTACATTTGCTGGTGACTCTATGTTGTAACCCACTGCTTCAGGATTTGTACATCCAAACACTTTAGTAATACAATCATCAGAAGGAGTATTTGCATTTGGCATATAATTAAGCGCTGAAAGACCATCACCATCTAAATCACTAACTTCACCTATTCCATTTTCCTCAAGACCATTATCCATGCAACCCAAAACAACATCAATACAGTATCCAGGGACATTAGCTGCTGGATCATAATTGAATTTCGTTTCATTCATACAACCTGTGACAGATGTTATACAACAATCAGTACACGGAACATCAAAATTGGGATTGTAATTAAATGCAGTAGGTTGAAGACAGCCCTCATACAAACAAGAACCATCAGACGTAATGGCTTCAAAATTATAATTGATTGCGGTAGGATCAGTACATCCTTGAACTGCTCCTATACAAGTTCCATTATCTGTATTCGCTGTCTCATCAAAATTAATAGCAGAAATATCAGTACAACCATATATTCTAGAAATACAAGATCCCTCCAAATAGGTATTCACATCTACTCCAGGAAGACCCATAAATTCATTAGCCTCTCCATCTCCATCGTAATCATTATAATTGTATGCAGCCGGTATCATACATCCAAGGATAATCTCATAACAAAATTCATTCTGGGGGGTATTAACTGTAGGGTCATAATTAAACATTGTAGAGTCTGAACAACCAGTTATAACAGGTTCACAGTATCCTTCAAAATTTGCGGAAGAATTATAATTAAAGGCACTCGGGTCAGTACAACCCTCAATAATAGTGATACACGAACCATCATCTTGAGTTGCATCTGGATTATAATTTAATGCTGGTAACAAGTCTCCATCTAAATCATTAGTTAAACCTGTAGCATTTACTGAGAGTCCATTGTCTATACAACCTTGTATTTCTAATTCATCACAAACATTATTTCCATCCGAATCATTATTACAATTACCATCACAATCATAGTATTCTTCAGGAAGAGAACATGTTCCTATATCAACTGTCGCATCTTGATTATAATTACAAGCAGCAGGATCAGTACAGCCTAATATAACTGGGATACATGATCCGTCGTCAGTATTAATATTTAGCCAAGGGTTTTCGTAATTCCAATTATCAGTTAAACCATCTCCATAATCTGTAGAATCAGTTGCAATTGGAGACCAATCATTATAATTTAAAGCTTGAAGATCAGTACATCCCTCAACAATTGGAATACATCCACCTGAATATAAAGAAGATGGATCATTTGGTAAAGAAGTATTCACATTAATTCCATTACCAGAACCATCATAAAATGAACTTAAATATATAGAATCTTGAGGCATATTAGCACCAAAAGATAAACCTGTTTCATCTCCATTATTATAGGGATTTCCTGTAGCAGGATTTAGGTTTAAATCAGAATAATAATTATTAAAGTTATATGCACTTGAATCTAAACAACCATAAACTATAGGGTAACATGGGTCAGTTTTGTCTTCAATGGAAGATTGATTAACATTTGCAGTAACATCATAGTTAAACATAATCTCATCCATACATCCAGGAATAATTGCTGTCAGACATTTACTATCATCTATAATGTTTCCTATGTATGGATCAAAGCTAATGAGATAATCAATGTAATAATCAAAATATGTTGAATCACTACAATATGAATCTATCTCTTCTATACAATATTCAAGTGCATTGTCTATATGTGTTCCGGATTCAATTGGACCATCTACATTATCTGAACTATAGTAACCTAAAAAGTCTGGATTACCACAATAAAAAATTGCCGAATCACCACATATTTCTGTGTTATGTATTAAGTTTCCAACATAAGGACTTTCAACTGTATTTGAAAAATAGTAACCCTGAAAAGCCGAATCATTACAATATTTGTCAACTAATTCACCACAAGTAAATTGATCATCTATATTCCCAGTCTTGTGACCAAGAGAAAAATCATGAATACCATCTGTATTTATATTGTAATATCCAACATAAGAGGAGTCAGAACAATAAAGTTCAACTGGTATTTCTCCACATAAACTGTCATCAATAATATTTCCACCAACATTATCTTTCATTGTCAATGATGAATTATCACTAGCATAATAACCAGTATAGGTAGGATTATTACAATAATAACTTACGAGATTTCCACACAACGACTCAGCAGTATCAGGATTTAAATCATTTCCTTGTGAATAGAATTGAGCTACTGGAGATATAGGAAAGTTTGCACCTTGATCTATATCAGAACCGTCTAAAATGTTATTAGTAAAATAATAACCTTCATAATTGCTATCAGAACAATAATCGATTCTAATATTCAAACACTCAGATTGCAAAGGAACCAATGCATCATTGGATGCCATATTGAAAGTAGAAATAAAATTATTTTGAACAATATAATGTTCTAAATATAAAGGATCATCACAGAAGTATTCCGCAATATCTAAACAACTTTCATCAAAATTAATCATTGAATCAGGATATAATATCCTATCTAATCCTTCAATAATAGAATAATTCCAATATTGAGCATAATTTTGATCAGTACATCCCGGTCTATAGAAACAATCTGATTGACGATGTGTGTTAATTTTCTGATAAGGATCAAATGAAGTGGAATCTATATTAGCTAACCCATCAAAATCATAATCATTATAATTTGCAGCATTTAGATCCAAACATCCTTCATTAATTGGGATACAGGAATCATCTGGTGTATTTACATTCGTAAAGTCATCGGTTAAATCATAACCAATAAATTTATCTGTACCATAGTTATTAAAATTAAAAGCAGTTTCATCCATACACCCAGAAATAATTGGATAACAAGAACCGTCATCTGTATTTGATTCGGGGTCAAAATTGAATGCAGTTTCGTCTACACATCCATAAGCTCTAGAAATACATGACTCATCATTCTCAGTTGCTAATGGATTATAGTTGAAAGCCAAGGAATCCATACAGCCTAATAATGGAAAAATACAAGGCTCAAAAGTGTTGACGTCTTGATAAGGATTTCCAGAAACTGCAATATAATTTATGGCATTTTCATCATCGATACAACCAGTGATTACAGGGTAACAAACCTCATTATCTATATTAGCATTAGGATTGTAATTAAAGAAACCTTCTGTCATACATCCATAGACTTTTGGTATACAAGAGCCATCATCTGTATTAACATCTACACCATCAATTCCAGTAATAGCATTTGCAAAACCATCGCCATCATAATCATTATAATTGAACGCAGAAAAATCATTACAGCCAAGAACAAATTGATAACATGAACCAGGTTCTCCATCTGGAATATTTGTATTTACATCAATATTTGGATCACCAATAAGTGGGATATAATTAAAGGCAGTATTATCATCTTTACAACCACTAATTACAGGAAAACATGAACCATCATTTGTATTTGGATCAACAAATATATTTCCTATGGGCTCAACATAATTAAAAGCTGTAGGATTAATACATCCATATATTTTTGGATAACAAGAACCATTATCTTCAGTAGCGTTAGCATTATAATTAAATGCTGATGGATCCATACATCCAATCTGTCTTAAAGTTATACAATCATCATCTACATTATCACTACCATCGATTAAACCTGGAATTGAATCCAAGTGAGAAGCGTTTAAAATTAAATCTTCAAAAACATTTGCATACGGATTGAACTGCAAATACAAGGAATCCATACATCCTGGGACATTAATTTGTTTGATAAATTGAGCATCTATTTGATCAACAACAAGAAAGGCTCCTCCATCAAACACATTATTTATTCCACCAACCATTTGAACAGTCAATCCATACAATAAACCAGAAGGTGTAACAACATACCATTCTAGTAAATCTCCATCTTCAAATCCATCTTTAGTACTTATAGTATATGAATCATCAGCAAATGCGCTAACAGAGTTTGTTGACTCAGTCCAAGTAGACGAGCCACCACATTGCAATTGAAGGTTATGATCTCTATAAAAAACACCAATTGTTGAACCAACTTCAAATGGCTCACTAATATCACCTGTAAATTCTACATTACTGACACTTAAAGGATTTAGTAATTCGTAATAAGGCAATATTATTGACATACTGATTTCAGTAGGTTGAAAACTAAAATCATAATAATCGGCGTCGTCTGCTTCTCCATATTCACATTCATCAACAGAAACATTAGCATCAGGATTAAAATTATTGGCATAGTCATTTGTACAACCAAATACAGCTAATTCATTACAAAACAAATTATCAAATGTTAAAAGTACGTCAGGATCATCTGAGTTGTTAGGAATATAACCCTGTGTATGGTATTCTGCATAAATTGGATTTGAACATCCAATTAAAACACAGCTACCATCATCTACAGTGGCTAAAGAATTATATAAACCACCTTGTGAGAATGGATTTGTACATCCATATATATGTGGAGTTAAACATAAATCTTGATTATTAACTGTAAATAATGGATCGTATTCTTGAAATGTTGAATCTGCACATCCAACATATTCTAGAGTTTGGCATGTTCCATTGTCAACATTGGCTAAAGGGTTATAATCTAAAAAGTTAGAATTTGTACAACCTTCAACAATTAGTATTTGACATAATGATGGAACAGAGTCTAAAGTAGCACCTGGGTTATATTCTAAGAAATTTGGACTTTTACAGCCTAAAATTGTATCGAATTCACATTCATATGTGTTAAAATTTGCTTGAGGGTCATAATTACTGGCATTTTCGTTAGTACAACCCTCATAAACTAAATTTACACACAATACGGAATCATTAGTATTAGCATTAGAGTCAAATTCTAGATACCCAGAGTCTGTACATCCTATAATTACAGAAATACACGAACCATCGTCCTGAATAGCTGCTGCATTATAATTTGCGGCAACAGGATCAGTACATCCAATAGGATATATACATAAGCTATTGTCGACCTCAGTCGTAAATGGTGTATAATTTTCAGCTAATTCATCATTACAAGAAGCAATATCAACCTGATCACAAACACCATCTCCATCTATATCACTAATACATTCATTATCGCAATCTAAATAAACTTCAACTGGGTATAAACATGTACTGCTTTGTGTAGCTATTTCACTAAAATTACAAGCATTTGCATCTAAACATCCATATATTTCTTCCTGGTCACAAACATCGTCATTATCCTCATCGAAATAACATTCACCATCGCAACCTCTGTATTCTGAAAAATAAAAACATGTTGAAGGATTGGCAGCAGTATTCGCATCGGGATTAAAATTACATGCAATTTCATCTAAACATCCTTCAATGACAACTTCTATACAATTACCTTGAGGATCTATTCCATTTATACATGAACCTTGACAATCCTGATATAATTCTGGATAAGAGCATGAACCATTTGATACATTTGACTGGCTATTATAATTACAAGCTGACTCATCCATACATCCAAGGACAACTAACTCAACACAACTACCATCACTATCTGTTACATTCTCATCATACTCAATATAAGCCGGATCATTACAACCAAATAAATAGCACGATCCATCATCAGTGGTAGCATTATCTAAATAATTTTCAGCCCAATTAGACATACAACCAAGTATCTCTAGTTCATCGCAAACACCATTTCCATTAGAATCATTCAAACAAACATTATCACAATCATAATACTCTTGTGAAGTATAACATGAACCATCATCATCTGTAGCATTAGCATCATAATTACATGCAAATTCGTCTTGACAACCAGAAATTTCATTTTCATCACATATTTCATCACCATCAGAATCATTTATACAAACGTTATTACAATCATAAAATTGATCGGGAAAATCACATGGCACAATATCTGTTGCATCTAAATTATAATTACATGCAAAAGAATTTACTGTGCATCCTTCAACTTCATTTTCATCACAAACTCCATCACCATCAATATCGTTGATACATGATATTACATATTCTCCTTCATCACCATCCAAATAATCACAGAAGTAATTAATTGGGGGAAAGTCACATTGGGTAATATCATTAATTACACCTGTAGTTGAATTACATGCATTAGGATTAGTACAACCAGTAGCATATGGAATACAAGCACCATCATCGCCATCAGTTATATCAACATTCGCCAATTCATCATAATTAATTGCATTGAAATCCATACAACCATAAACAACTAAAATATCACAAGATCCATCATCTGTATTTGGAACAGGATTCAAACTGGATATTGAAGCTGAAGGAATTTCAGAATCCAAATCAGGATTATATGACCAATACTCTAAATAGTCAGAATCTGTACATCCTAAAACTTGAGTAATACATGACTCATCATCATCAGTAGCTTCAGAATTGTAATTGATAGCAGCAATACCATCACCATCAATATCATTTACTTGATTAAAACCATTTATTGCTAAGCCATTATCAGTACAACCTAATACTTCATCTTCTTGACAAATTCCATCTCCATCTAAATCCAATTGGATAAGAGTTCCACTACCATCTTGCTCACCCGAACATTGATCACATTCTTCACTAACTTTATTTATACAATTAAAATCTTCAATATTTGCTTCAATATTATAATTACAGGCTAAAGGATCTGTACAACCTTCAATAAATGCTAAATTTGAAAATACTGGTCCAGCTTCGATAGAAGCAATATTCAAAGTAATTTCGTCTGTAATTTCTTCAAAAGATAAATTAGGATCAAAACTTAATACTTCAAGTTCCTCTTCGGTGAGAGTGATCGTGTAATCTACTAGAACTTCTACATCTCCCCTTGAACTACCATCAGAGCTAACAACAATAGTAACACTCAAAACAACAACAGATCCTTCTGTTAAACCTAATTGGGTTTCCAGCAAACTTTCAAAGTTTTCTGAGAAAATTTGAATTGCTTGATCATCTGAAATTAGTGACTCATCAACTGTCATTTGAATCTCATCTTGAATAAAGATCGCACAATCATTATTTCCATTACAGACACCACAGTCGTCAAAAGTATCACATGAACTATCGTCCTCTGTTGCTTCTGGATCAAAAGAATCATTACATGCTAATGAATCTGTACAACCATAAATTTCTTCAGGTGATATACCCGAACCTAAATTACAATAGCCATCATTATCCTCATCATTATCAATGATAGTTCCCGTTCCGTCTTGTTCTCCGGAACAAGTAGCACAGTCATCTAAATCAGTTGAAAATACACAAAGACTATCAACATGATCTGTAGTTGGGGTCGCATCATAATTACATGCTGTTGCATCAGTACAACCTTCAAGCTCATCAGCATTACATACGTCATCATCATCTATATCGTTATCTATGATTAAACCTGACCCATCTATTTGGCCAGAACAAGTCTCACATCCTGATGGAAGCACACATGAATTGTCATCTGTATTTGCTACAGAATTATAATTACAAGCAAGGTCGTCCGTACAGCCTGTTACAACTGTAACACAAGATCCATCATCTGTATTTGCAGAAGGATCATAATTAACAGCAGAGAGCCCATCACCATCAATATCATTTACTTGACCTGAGCCACTAATTTCAGAGCCATTATCTATACAACCACTAACTATAGCTTCACAAGATTCATCATTAGTATTTGCTAATGGATTGTAATTAAAAGCAGGTAAACCATCACCATCAAGATCATTTACTTGACCTGAACCACTAATTTCAGAGCCATTATCTATACAACCATTAACTATAGCTTCACAAGATTCATCATTAGTATTTGCTAATGGATTGTAATTAAAGGCAGGTAAACCATCACCATCAAGATCATTTACTTGACCTGAACCACTAATTTCAGAGCCATTATCTATACAACCATTAACTACTGGAATACAAGATCCATTATCTGTGTTTGCGGTAGGAGTAAAATTAAATGCATTAAAATCAGTACAACCTTCAACAACATCTTGACACGAACCATCATCAGTATTTGCAGCAGAATTATAATTAAACGCAGTAGGATCCATACAACCAAAAGGCTCTATACCCAAACAAAATGAAACAGGATTATCTGCTTGACTAATATTTTGAATCTCGGCGTCTTGATACGTAATTGATGATGATAAAGAATATATCTCATTATCTTGAACAAAATAAAGAACGATAAGTTCTCCAGATTGAGCACCATCTATCTGATCAGTAGTTGCATCGTCAGAATAAATAACAAGTCCGGTTTCAGCACCATCAAAAACCTCAACGGAACCAACAACTAAATTATTTTGATTTACTGCAACTATATAAGGTAATTCTGTTGTTAGAATAACATCTGTGATGCTACTAATACCATTTGTTACGTAACCTGAAAACTCTGGTATTTCATTAACAAATATAATTTGATCATCAAATAAAACAGCAAATTCTGGAACAGCTCCAGATGGCAAACCATCTAATTCTGAAGTAAAAGAATCATCTCCCCAGAGTGCAAGACCAATAAAACCAGCTGAAATTTGATGAAGTCCCACACATTGTAGATTACCATCTCCATTTAAATCATAAAAAGCACCTATTTGACCTCCTGCATATTGATCCAAACTAGATGCACTTATAGCAACAGTCATATTTGCTCCTGTATTTGGAGGTGATTGAAAGGCATCTGATGATAAATTAGGTGTTTTTATACCAAGTGAGGAAGTGAATTCAGATCCTAATAAAATAGACATATTAGCATCAGAAGAAGATATAGCAGTATGACCAAACCATTGATCACAAAAATTTGGTTCACAAACTAGAGTTGATGAAGAACTTGCAAGAGGAGCTTGAGCATTTGTAGTGTAAGTGACAGAAGAACCAAAAACTGTAACTACTGAAATATCATATAATGAAAATCCATCAACAAGTTGAAAACTAATCTCTTCACCTGCTAAAGCACCATCTAATTCTGGGGTCCCTGTATCGTCTCCCCAAACCGCTAAAGATTGCTGACCACCTTGCAAATCTTCTGCAGCAAAAGATGCACTTCCCACAAATATACCTGAACTTGATGTAGCTACAATGTATGGCGCATCTGATATTAGAGGAAGATCTGCAACTGCATCACTAGTGAAAAACACAGTCATATTCGAGCCTGTATTAATATTCTCGAAATCAGGAAGGTCACACTGAGCCGATATTTGCCGCGTTGAGCAAATAATAATTAATAAAAGGAGATATAATATATTTTTTTTCATAGTCAAACGTATAATATTTGATTAAGATCTTTTAATTCTTCATGGAAATTGATGGCCTAAGATCTTCCCTTTTGGAAAGCTTCATTCCTAACACAGCTGAAGCTCCATCTTTAAGATAAATTGCCATTAATGGCTTCTGGTAAGTAGCTTCGATTTGATAAATGAAATCATCTTTTTTTTGAGCCATCCATATCATTCTTTCCCCAATTTCCATGCCATTATCTGCTCCTGGAGGATACTGACCCCAAACTGGTAACATATTAAAATCATTAGATTTCCAATTCAAGGATCCAGCGCACTTAAAATTGTTCTGATTATCAAGATAAAAAACACCCACTTTATCACCAGTCTCTAAAGTATCACCATCAAAACCTAAAACCATTCCAGAGGGAATGGAATCTAAATCTTCTAATTGTTTAATTACAGGATGCCATACAGGTAAGACCAAGACTGAATGATTTGGCCCAGTCTTTTCAAATGAAAAATCTACAACATTTTGACCGTATATTACTGATTCTGAGTCATTAAAAAAACTCAAAGTAATTAAAAGTAAAGTACACCAAATAATCCTTTTCATGACGGGGGATAATAATTAATTTACTAATCTGCTAATATAAGGAATTTATACAAAAAAATACTAAAAAAACACACACAGATTAAGCAAATTAATACCTAAATTTTAATATAAATCATCTTGCAATAATCACGTAATTCAAATAAGTACGAAATAATTTACAAAAAGTGGTAGTTTAGCAAGCTAAAATAAAATTTTGAAGAAAAAACTTAGAATATTATTTTTAACTATCGTATCGACAATCTTAAGTTCTAAAGCTCAGGAAGTTGAACTTATTAAATCATTTGTAGGCAATAGTGAAAAATCTGAAATAATTACTTTCACCCCGCAAGATGAAATTTTGCTAAGTGGAGACTTTTCAGGTTACATAAATTACTGGGACATTCCAAACCAAGCATTAATAAGTTCAATAAAAGCTCATTTCGGAAAAATTAACAGAATTGAATTTTCAGAAAATGGAGAATACTTTTTAACATTTTCTAGAGATGATAAAAAAGTTAAAATTTGGAGTTTTTCTAATCAAGATACTATTGTGAATTTTGACATACAAAATACCCCAAGTTTTGCTATTTTTTATGATCAAAATTCGGTGTTAATTGGAGACGAAAATGGCACAATATTTCATAAAGATTTTTTTTACCCTGAAAAAGACTCCGTATTTTATAAAAACCCAGTATCAGTATACGATGCAAACTTAAATAAAAATAAAAATAAACTCGTAATTACTGATAATAATTCCATAAAAATCATCAATTTAAACAAGGATAAAAAACCCGATTTTGAAATTGAAAACTCGTACTCTAGCCATTTTGTAAAATCGATATATTATTCACCTGAAATACTCATGACTTGGAGTGAAAATGGAATCGTTAATTTTTGGAATTTAAACGAACAAAAAATGATTCGAGAATTGCGAGCAAAAAACAACTTTTATGAGCTTTCTATTAACAAATACAGTAAAATTTTACTTACGGGATATTATAATGAAAAAGCACTATTATTCGACTTAAAAAATATTGACCTAGAACAAGAACTTGACGAGAACATTCAACTTGTAAACACTTATTTAACAAATGATTACAACGAATTCATGATTAGCTCTAGCGAGGAAGGCAGACATAGATTAATGCAAGTTAAAGGCGGATCTGGAATAAAACCGCTTTCACTTCAAAAAAGAGATGTAGAAATCCAAAAAATAATTACTGTAGACTCAGACAAAATAAAGCTTTCCGTATGGGATAACGAACGCGTAGATGGAGATCGAATTTCTTTAAGCCTCAATGGAAAATGGATATTGCGTAATTATGAAATTGCAAAAGAAAAACGTTCATTAGATATCGAATTGATAAAAAACCAGGTCAATGAATTGATTTTCTTTGCAGAAAACTTAGGTGAAATACCTCCTAACACAACAGCTATAAATATTCAATATGATGGCTATAACAAAACGCATATTATGCGCTCAAATATGGATAAAAGTGCCTCTATAAACTTCTACATTGAGGAAGAATAATCTCGTTGCTATTCTTATCTTTGTCCGAAACCTTATATTATGAAAAGAGTAGTAGTTGGTCTTTCTGGTGGAGTCGACTCTAGCGTTACTGCCTATTTATTAAAACAAGAAGGTTATGAAGTGATTGGTCTGTTTATGAAAAACTGGCACGACACATCAGTTACTTTATCAAATGAATGCCCATGGTTAGAAGATAGCTCAGATGCCATGTCTGTTGCTGAAACTCTAAAAATTCCTTATCAAACCGTTGATTTAAGTAAGGAATATAAAGAACGTATTGTAGATTATATGTTTGCAGAATACCAAAAAGGTAGAACACCAAATCCTGACATTTTATGTAATCGTGAAATAAAATTCGATGTATTCTTAAAAGCTGCCATGCAACTAAACGCGGATTATGTTGCGACAGGTCATTACTGTAGAAAAGAAATTATTAATCTAAATGGAAAAGAAATTTTTCAATTAAAAGCGGGGATCGATAAAAATAAAGATCAAAGTTATTTCCTATGTCAGTTAAATCAAGAACAACTGTCTAAAGCTCTCTTCCCTATCGGACATTTAAAAAAATCTGAAGTTAGAAAAATTGCATCTGAAGCCGGATTAGGCACAGCGGAAAAAAAAGACTCCCAAGGACTTTGCTTTGTAGGTAAAGTAAAACTCCCTGAATTTCTGCAACAGCAATTAAAACAAAAAAAAGGAGACATTATTGAAATTGAAACATCACATTCTCTTTTTAAGACTAACAAAGAATTTAATAAATATAATAAGTCATTAGAAGCTCTAAAAAGCTTAAGTCAAAATTATATATATTCCCCTAATTTAGGTGAAAAAGTTGGTGAACATAATGGTGCTCATTATTTCACTATAGGTCAACGAAAAGGAATCAATGTGGGTGGTAAAGCAAAACCCCTATTTGTAATTGACACCGACACAAAAACAAATACTATATATGTTGGCCAGGGAACAAATCACCAAGGGCTATACCGCCCGGGCTTAAAAATCCATAATGCAGACATTCATTGGATTCGAGATGACCTAAGATTAAAAAATGGAGAAACATTAAATGTGAAATCTCGAATAAGATACAGGCAACCATTAGAAAAAGCCACACTTCACCAAAAAAAAGACGCTTTGTACATCATTTTTGAACATGACCAAAGAGCAATTGCACCTGGACAATTTGTGGCATGGTATTCAAATGATGAACTTATAGGTTCAGGTATAATATGTTAATTAATTATTAAAGATCAACAATACTAAATAATAAAAGGCTTTATCTTTCGATAAAGCCTTTTAGTTTAATGAACAATATTTTATATTTATACCAAATCTTTATAACGATTTTTGATAAATAAAGTAAGCTCCTCACCTTTTAACAAACCTTGTGATAGCTTGGCAAGATCAGTTGCTTCTTTTAACATGGATTTCTGAAGATCTGTATCTTTTTCACCTACAACTTTAGATACCAAAGGATGATTTCCATTTACCACAAGATTGTACATTTCAGGCATATTGTTCATTCCGAACATTCCACCACCTCCTGTAGCACTCATTTCTTTCATTCGACGCATAAACTCTGATTGA
>Ga0160422_10000555_pt1 | contig 22829 bp, 12 predicted proteins | sample Fk160mmetaG_FD_108192 | JGI IMG/M metagenome (GOLD analysis project Ga0160422, IMG submission 108192) | Marine microbial communities from the Central Pacific Ocean - Fk160115 60m metaG | ecosystem: Environmental > Aquatic > Marine > Oceanic > Photic zone | place: The Central Pacific Ocean...
AACTCAGTTAAAGTTTGCTGATAACTCTTCATCAGGATGGGGAACAGGAAAACTCGTTATTAGCCCTTTCAAAAACAATGTTGTAAGCTTTGGTACTGATGCCAACGGTATTACAGCAGCTCAACTTAATCAGATTGATATCGGAGGTGGATTAGTTAGCATTAATGCTTCTGGTCAAATTTCTGAGAAAACATTATCGCAGAGACTGAATCCAGGAGATATTGCTTTTACTGGAATTGTTGCTGAAGGAACAGGTGGTGATAATTTGTCATTTGTCGCAATGAAAGATCTTGAGAAAGATGTTATAATATTCTTTAGAGATGATGAAGTATCGTCAGATGGTTCATTCAATGGTACTGGAGAAGGTTCTTTAGAGTGGAAAAATAATTCAGGTGCAGTTATTCCTGCTGGAACATCAATAGTCTTTGACAGTTTAAATTCAGGGACAATGACTGCAAGTGTAGGTTCTTTAACTAAGCTATCTCAGAATAGAATGAACCTATCAACATCTGGTGATGGTGTTTGGGCTTACCAAACAACTACTGATGTGTATAACTCAGGCACAAATTCATTTGTAGCTCTTATAGTTGCTGATGAAAATAAATCACTTAGCGGATCATCAACTGCAACTGAGGAAGCTGACCTTACGGCTTGGACAGGCCTTGCTTTTGGTACCAATGCTGTAAATATATCTGGTGGCACTGGATCACCTGATGGTGGTAAGCACGATAGAGGAGTAACTGGTGGGATGAGAGACGCTCTTCTTGCTGAAATTAATAGTCCTGATAACTGGACAACTTCTGCAACATCGGAAAGTACTAATGGAGATGGAGATACAATGTTGCCACTAAGTAGAGATTCTTATACTATCTACCCTAGCCCTAGACTATCAGCTGGTGATATTGCATTTACTGGACTTGTTTCAGAAGGAAGTGGTGGTGATAATATATCATTCGTAATATTAAAAGACGTAGAGGCTGGAGTCAACTTCTTTTTGAGAGATGACGAAGTACAAATTGATGGTAAATTTAATGGCTCAGGTGAAGGTACAGTCAAATGGGAAAATACTACTGGAGCAGTAATTACTGCTGGTACATCTGTTGTTATTGATAGTTTAAACAGTGGAACAATCACTGCAAGTACTGGAACAGCAACAAAAGTTAATAGAAGCATGAACCTATCAACATCTGGTGATGGTGTATTTGCTTATCAGACATCAACTGATGTTTTTGATACTGGAACAAATTCTTTTATTGCATTGGTTAGTGCAGCTGCAGGTAAATCATTTAGTGGAACTGTAGACGATAGTATAACTGTTGCTACTGGTCTTGAATGGGGTACTAATGCAATCGAATTTTCTGGAACCTACTCATCTCCTGATGGTGGAAAACATGACAGAGGAGTTACTACAGGTTCAAGAGAACAACTTCTTGCAGAAATTAATTCTGCAGATAATTGGGTAACCTCAGCAAGTTCGAGTGATGCACACGGAGATGGATCAACAATGTTACCATTAAGTTCAGAAGCATATGTTGTAACTGCTTCACCTGTTTACGTTCCAACTGTTGTAAAACTTACAGCAACTTCTGGATCTGTAAATGAAAGTGCAGGACCAATGATGGTGAGTGTTGATATAGTGAATCCTTATCCACTTGATTCAACTACTGTAGAGCTTGTTTTTGTAGGAACTGATAGCACAGACCTAAGTAATTTTGTTAGCGACACTATAATATGGGGTCCTGGACAGACGGACAGTCAGAGTGCTAGCATCCCTATTTTAAATGATACAGATATCGAGGGAGAAGAAACGTTCACATTTAAACTAAGAAATGTGACTGGGGGATATCAGTCATCTATTGGATCTGATAGTGTTTATACACTAACCATCCTTGATGATGATTTGGACTTCAGTTTTGTTTACAATGAACTTCACATAGATCCAGCAAGTGATATAACTGGAGATGCAAATGGTGACGGAACTAGAAATGCTATTGAAGATGAGTTTGTAGAACTTGTTAATACTGGGGCTGCAGCATTTGATCTTAGCGGATACTACATGACTGATAATGCTGAGCCTAATTTAGCTTCTAGGCATACATTCCCACAAGGGACTGTAGTTGATGCAGGACAAGCTATTGTAGTCTTTGGAGGTGGAACACCAACTTCACCAACTAACTTTGGTGGATCGGTAGTCCAAACTGCATCCGAAGATAATGGAGGTGTTGGTCTTGGAAATAGTGATAGGACTCTATACATAAAAAATGCTGATGGTTTGACTGTGCTTAGTCAATCGTATGACGCATCACAGGGAAATATCAATCAGTCTATTACTAGATCACCTGATTTGACTGGAAATTTTGTTACACACTCTGGAGTATTAGCTGCTAATGGCAATCTATTCTCTCCAGGAATGAAATTAGACAGTACTGCATTCTATACGCATACATCTACAAAAGTACAGTTCCAAGTAATGAGAGCTACGTACAGAGAGGGAGATGATGCCACAGTTGATATTGCGGTAACCATAAATGGAGCAAGCGCTACTAATGCTACTGAGGTCACGGTTGGTCTAATTGGTGGTACTGGTACTGCGGATGATATCGGTGGGTATAGTTCTCAAACATTAACATTTGCTGCTGGAAGCACAGCCACTCAAAAAGTAACATTAACTGTTGCTGATGACGACTTGCAAGAAGGAAATGAAACATTCGAATTTGAATTAACATCACCAACGGGAGGTGAGTCTGCTGCTGTCGCTTCACCAAGTAAGTTTACTCTTACCCTTGCTGATGATGACATTTCTAATCCACTTATACTAAATGAGGTTCTTACTGATCCACCTATTGATGATACTTCAACACCTGACGTGAATGAAGGAGATGCCAATGGAGATGGTACACGAGATTATTCAGATGATGAATTTGTTGAATTAGTTAATACTAACACAACAGAATTGGATATAAGCGGTTACACTGTTTCTGATATGGCAGCTGTAAGGCATACATTCGCTGAAGGAAGTATTCTTAGTGGTGGTGGTGTTGCACTATTATTTGGAGGTGGTACACCGACTGGTAGCTTTGGTGGTGCTGAAGTTGTTGCTACTGCAGATTATGGTAGTTTAGGACTTAATAATTCTGGGGATAAACTAACTGTTAAGGATAAAGATGGAAATATCATTATAGAGTTTGAATGGGGCGGCTCAACAATTTACGAAGGTGGTGCACGCCAATCTCTTACTAGAGATCCAGACTTAATTGGTGACTTTGTTCTTCACTCAACTACTGTAGCTGGCGGATTATTTTCTCCAGGAACTCAATCTAGTGGTTCACCGTTCGACGTTGGACTTAATGACCCTACAAAGGTTCAGTTTAAGGTGAGTGAATTTACATATGCAAATGAAGATGGAACTTACAGTACAGGAGATTATGATATCGTTGTTGAAATCTCAAATGCAAGTACTACTGTTGCTACACAGGTTGAAGTAGTATTTACTGCTAGTGATATTGGTAATGCATCTGATATTAGTGATTACTCTGGTGAAGTTTTAACGTTTAGTACTACTACACCAACTAATGAGCAGACATCAACGGTAACAATATCAAGTTCTAACATTGAGTTAGGAACCAAATATGATTTTGCTTTACAAAATGTTTCTGGTGGTAATCAAGCATCACTTGGTGAGAATACTACATTTACTCTCACAATAGGTGATCCTGGTGCGGTACCTTTAGGGATTGAGAATAGTAGAAGTGATATTACTCTATCTTCAAATCCAACATCAGATATTCTTAAAGTATCTATTAATAATAATAAGGTTCTTGAAAGATTTATCATCAATGATATGAATGGTAGAAGTATAATGACTAGATCATTTGGTAAAGTAGTAGATAAATTAGATATAGATGTTAGATCATTTGATAATGGTCTTTATATACTTAATCTTGAATTTGATAATAGTTCAGCTAAACTTAAATTCATTAAAAAGTAAAATAGATATCAATATCTAACTAAAAACAAAAAAGGACCTCTTAGAGGTCCTTTTTTATTAGCTTAAAATAATACTTTGATTTGCTGTGTGTAAACTCTACAAAATACAAACCTTCACTATATTTTGAAAAATCTATAGATTCATCTTTTTTAAAAAAATTAGATTTATATACTATTTTTCCGTCAAGAGAATAAATTATAAAGTTTTCTATTTCTTTAGTTTTAACTTTTAAATAGAGAGTATTATCAACGGGATTTGGAAATGCTATTAAAATATTTTCAGGAATAGATTCTATTCTAAGTGGCGTATCCTCAATAACATTTATTGTAACTTGAGAATTATCAGACAGCTCTCCATCAGTAACTTGAACGATAAGGATAAACGATTGATAGTCATCATATTTAATAAGCTCTCCATTTTTAATTATTAATTTACCATCATTATCTATCATAAAAAAATCATTATCGTTACCGGAAATAATACTGAATGATATAGAATCACCATCAGGATCCGAGGCTTCAATTTGACCAACAAGTAAATTATTATCAGGATTCTCATTAACATTAAATATTGTGTCATTTACAACGGGTGAATTATTTTCATTAATAACAATATCATTACTAAAAACAATCTTAGCATATACAGGAAGATGATCTGATGCATCATGAAGCGCGTTTGCGATATCTTGACTAACTGCAGAGTTTGGCATTTCATTAATTGCTTGATTATAATGATTTCCATCATTACCAAAAGCTGTATAGCTATCTTTTATAACAAAAGTCTTGTTGCTCTCAAATAATGAATCAGAGAATAAAATATAATCGAACCTATCGTCCATACCTCCAGCTGCACCACCCCCAAATTGAGAAGTCCTTGGAGATTGCGTATGTAAGCTGGCAAACTGTTCATTATTGTACTTTCCATCTGAAATAATTACATCATTGAATTTTCCAAAACCGGTTGATGTTTGTTCAAAAAATTTTCTGTATGCTGGCTCATCTGTTGAGTATATGTTAAAATCACCAGCTGCAACATAGAAATGATCATCAGACATCTGCTTAGTATATTCTATAAGTTGATCAACTTGTGTAGCTCTCCTACTCTCGTTTGATGATCCTGGGCTTGCTTTTAGATGTAGATTAAATATAAAAAATATTTTATCTGTGCTTTTATGCTTCATTCTATATACTAAAATATTTCTTGGATCCCCCTGTATCTTAGATGTTGACAATATCTCAAACTTACTATGTTTAAAAAATAGAGCCTGATCAATGTCATTATCATCATAGAATGTTGCAGATTGATATAAATTACCTTCTTTGTTTAGAACTTGATCTAGAAAATTGTTGACACCACTTAGATTTGTTAACTCCTGAGCAATATAAATATCAGCATTAATTTCATCAACAACTTTTTTAAAATGAATGTTTCTATCCGTATCTCCATCAAATCTTAATAGGTTATAGGTTGCGAAAATTACGGTGTCTTGGGAGAAACTTGCACTATATTTTATTAAGATAAGTAATAGTAAAATACTTCTTAGGAACATGTTTAGATATCTAATTTCTTATGATAAATTTTCTCATTTTATCATTTGAATTCCCAAAGGTATTAAAAAAGATGAAATATAAACCTTCAGGTAAAGCGGATGTATCTATAAAAAACTTGTCTTTAGAGTTATATATTATTTTATAATTCTTTAATTCCCTACCAAAAATATCGATTATTTTAGGTTTTTCATCGAAATTATTGTTGGTGACTTCGATGTACAATTTTTTTGACGTAATTGTAGGATATACCTTAATTTTATTTTTTTCAATGCCAAGTGGTGAGGGAGATTTTGTTATTTCAGGGAAAAGAAGATCTTTAATTATATTTTTATTATAAAATACAGTGCTATTGTGAAATACACCTTGAGCAACATAAAGCTTATGATTTTCTCCTAATTCACCATAAAAATGAGTAAGATAGTTTACAAATATTGTTGCCCTCTCCAGTCTATGACTTCCTTGAAACATAGCTGGACATGTATCATCCATTGAGGAAGAGTTAGGATTATTATCACGAGATCCAACTCCGTAGGATATTTTTCTTCTCTTATATCTATTAATTAGAGTATCAAGATGATAATATTTCATGTATTGATTCATTTGAATGGTGCCGTACTTGTAATTGTTATATATACCACAATTTGATGAATTTGGAGTTTCAAATTGATCAACAGTCCCATCTACTCTTCTCTCTTCATTAAAGTAGAGATAGGATGAAGGAGAAGCTACAATATATTGGAAATCTAGATTATATTCAGACTCAAATTCTTCCTGAATCCTATTAGATGAAGCATATCGATTCATAAACTGACCACCACCTGAGAAACCAGTTAAAATAATTTGACTGAGGTTAGGAAAGTTTTCACTTAGTATGACCTGAGAAATTATATCATCCATTACCTCAAAAGAACTAAAAGATTCATCCCTTGGATATGCACCAGATGAATTTGAATTCCCTCCTTCCATCCAACCAGTATCTTTCCAATATAGGTGGTAATCATCCAAATTATTATCAATAAGTTCTTGTGTTCCTATGAAATGTGGTGATATTATCAGTGTCTCAAGATAAGTATTTTCTGAATTTGCTGCTTGAATTATATCATTTTGTCTAGTAATAGCAGTACGATTATTCCCGTGTAATACAATAATCATCCTCTTTATATTATTATTTTTAAAACTGAGGTTGGAGGGGGAAAAGTATGTTATCTTATACTCTGTTTCGCCTACTAAAAAATATTTTCCAGAAACCTCATTTTGTGAAAGAGTCTTATAAAATGTGAATAAAAAGAAAATAAAAAAAAAGAGTATAAATGTATACCTCATTTATTAACCTTTGTAGGTTCAAAGAATCCTGGAATTGGCGAGGGTGTATTAGGGTTTGAAACTATCTCTGATTGAGGATAAAGAAATCTTTCTGGTAAAAATAAACCTGAATTTGGGGTCAGTACCACCCCCTCATCTTCTTTTCTTGTTCTTCTAACATCATTGAATCCTTCAATCTGACCATAAAAGGTTATGTATCTTTCCTCTAATATTTCTTTAAGTAATGCGTATTCTTTTGATTGGGAATCCTTATTCTCAATCCCTCCAGATTCAAAATCTGTCTGGAGGTAAGGATTATATTTTAGAGAGAGAGTATCGTAACCATTATTTAAATATCCACCACCAGCCATATATCCTCTAAATTCATTTAAGTGACTAAGGCCAGTATAAAAATTTTTACTCCTTAGACCGGATTCAGCTAAAGTCAATAGGTTTTCAGAATAAGAAACTAGTGGGAAACCATTTGATCTTGTAAAATACCCTGATAGATAGTTTGGTCTTCCAATCGAATTAAAATAAAAACTAGACCTTGCAATTTCATCTGTCTTTCCATTTCCTCTATACTCAGAACTATTTGGATCTAATAATGAATGTATTTTTGTATTTTCAGATGTTAGTTCAGTCCCTCTTGAACCAGTAAAAAATTGATAGTAAAGGTTTGAATTACCCTGTATATCTCCATGTGGAGCTATCATATTGTAACTTTCACTATCAATACCAATGGATGCATACTGATAAGCCTTCTCATATTCTTTTGTATGCATGTAGAATCTCCCTTTTAATGTGTTGGCTACTTTTACCCATTTTTGTGAATCTCCATTAAAAAATATATCGCTACCATTTATTGGTTTATTTATGTCGAGAGATAATTCTTGAATAGCTTCAGACAATAATAATTGAACTTTTTCATATACAATTAACTGATCTTCAAATGTTGGGGTAATAAATTCAATTTTCCCTGCCTCATCAAATGGTATATCGCCATATAAAGACGTAGCCACACCCAGTCCATATGCTTGAATAACTTTAGATATTCCTGTTATTACTCCTGATCTATTATTTTGAATAGATTTTTCTTGTGTAATTATTGCATTTCTAAGTGAATTAATAAAAATGTCATTCCAAATAGCAGTAAAATCACTTGATTCAACAAGATAATTATCAAAGCCCTCATGCTGCCTGTCAGTACCTCTAAAATATCCAGCCCAAATACCTGATCTTCTTGAGGTAGCACCTTCGTTAAAAAGTATAGTGCCAACCATTGAACCAGTCAAGACAAGATCTTCTGGCGCCTCAGAAGGACTATTTGGATTTATATTTAAATCCTCAGGAATAAGAGTATCACAAGAAATGAGTACAAAAATAAAAACTAAAATTATCCCTCTTAACATATTAATAGTTAATTAAAATTTTAAATACATATGATTTCGTACCTGGATTATTGAAGTAATCAATTCCCCTAGTAGTACTCACTTCAGTTAGATTTGTGTCAGGATCATTCCCAATAAAATCAGTCCATATAAATAAATTTCTTCCAGTAAAAGAAAAGTCAATAGAAGAAAGTTTTGTAGACTTTATAAATTTTGGAGTTCTTAATGAATAAGATACAGTTAATTCACGAAGGCGAGTCCATGAACCATCCTCTACAAACTGCTCCTGAACACCACTAAAATAACCACCAATTCCCCTATACCATGGTTCAGTTAGTGCAACATCACCAGCTCCGAAATCATGAATTGAACCTCTAAAAGTTGTTCCAGAAGTAATTAATCCACCATTATAATCAAATAAGTCTTTTTGAGCAGTTGTTTCTATAGCAGAGTCTTTATGTCTTCCATAATTTAATAGAACAGCTCTAGTACCTGCATAAATATCAGCACCATGATATCTTTCAAATAGAAAAAATAGAGATAAATCTTTCCAAGATAATGTTGTTCCTAAACCACCCTGCCAATCTGGATGAGGATCTCCAATAACACCACTCTCTAGGTCAAGAGTTGGGAAACCATTACTATTTAAAAAAATCGAGTCATCATCATTTCTTGCAAATTTTGTTCCCCAAAAAACACCAAGAGGATAACCCTCTACTGCCCTTCCTGATACGGCTGATAAACCACCTAACCTTATAGACTCAACACCTTTTAAATCAAGAACCTTATTTCTATAAAAACTCCAATTTGCATTTAATGAAATCTTAAAATCATTTAAAGAAAAAATATCATATGAAAAATCGACCTCCATTCCCTTATTCTCAATTTCACCTGCATTAGTAAAAATTTCATCATAACCAGAAGAGTTTGCCAAAGAAAGATTAAAAAATACATCTTCGGTTTTGTTATAAAAATATGAGTACCCAATTTTAATTTTATTATCTAAAAATCTTAAATCAGTACCTATTTCATATTCTTTCTTAATTTCGGGGCTAAGCCTTGGATCTCCAAGATCTTGTGAAGGTGTAAAGGATCCTGCACCAAATAGATCTGTTGAAAGAGAACCACCAAATGAATCAGAGTAGTTTGGTGAAACATAAATTGATTGAGTATTATAAGGTGGAGGTTCAACTCCAACTTCTCCGTAGGCTAGCCTTAACTTTCCAAAAGTTAGAACAGGTGATCCGAGAAATAAATTTAGCTTCGAAAATTGCCAAGCTACATCAACTGATGGATAAATAAAAATACTTTCTGCCTCTGGTCCAATAGTAGAGGACGCCTCACCTCTAACATTTGAATTTATAAAAATCATATCTTTTATTCCTAAATTTAATGAGAGGTAAGTTGCAGCAGTTCTCATATGTCTATCAAAATCTTCAATATTAACATTTTCTGGCTGCGCATTTGAAAAATCATAAAGATCAATGGGGAGAATAAAGTCTCTAATATTTCCTCCCATAATAAGATACTTTCTGTCATTAAGATTAGCCCCTAGTATTAGTGACATATTTAAGTCAGAATTAATATCAAATGATGACCTTGCAATAATATCTGTATTAAAAACCCTACTTGTTCTTATTCCATCCGTGAAATAACCTTGCCCAAAAGTAGAACCAACAGTACCTGGCTTGAAAAATTGAGAGGTCCTGGACTGATAGTAATCAATTCCAGTTCTTGAAACGATTGTTAACCAGTCAGTAAGTTTAAAATCCAGTTGTACATTTGAAAGAAATCTTTCCACTGAATTATTATTTTTTTGATTATTAATAGTCCAATTAGGATTATTAAATCCTGCGTTTACCCTTCCACCAGTTGGGTTCCTATATGATCTATGTCTACCGGCTATTGGAGAGGACGATGAGGATAGATAATATTCTCCCATATAACCTGTATTATCAAAATCCGCCGGTGTTCTTAAAAGACCAAGATACAGACCCGTTGATGATGCACCTTTCCTAATTCTATCAGACTTTGTATTTGAATATGAGTTTTTAAAAGTAATTTTTATTTTATCTCCAATTTCTCTTGTACTATTAAACCTTAATGTTGTTCTTCTGTATTTACTATTTCCCTGAATTATACCACTCTGGTTGAGATCACCAATACTAAAATAATTTGTACCATTTTCTCCACCCCCACTAATACTTAAAGTATTTTCAGAATAATAACCATCTTTTATGATTTGATCGAAATTTGAATCATCATAGATGGATTTACTATTTTTTTGTAATACGTTATAATGCCTTACTCCATTTTGATCAATAAAATATGGACCAAACATATCTACTATATCCTCAGATCCATCTCTATCAGATATCTTATCCCCCCATGATCTTGTTGATGAAGAATTATAATTACCATTATCTCCCTGACCAAAAGTACTTTGAAGAGGATGTCTAGCATTAATTTTGTCAATTGAATACACTGACTTAAATGATATCTTAGGTTTGCTGCCTTTCTCACCACTTTTTGTGGTAATATAAATTACTCCCTTTGCTGCCTGACTCCCCCAAAGAGCAGCAGCGGATGCGCCCTTTAATATCTGAATAGACTCAATATCATTAGGGTTAATATCATTTAACCTTGATTGTGAAACTACTCCTGAGGTAGAGCTTGTTCCTGATGAGTTATCAATAGGAACACCATCTAGTATAATAAGGGGTTGAAGGGAAGAAGTAATTGTAACTGGACCTCTTATCTGGATGTGAGACCCAGCACCCGGATCACCTGAGCTTCGTGTAACTCTCAACCCAGAAGCTTTCCCAGCCATCCCATCTATTAATCCAGTTTCAGCAGATCTTGATATCTGGTTTCCTTCAACTTTTGACGCAGTTTGCCCTAATTTATCTCTTTCCTCTTTAAACCCAAGAGCAGTTACAACAACTTCACCTAGTTCAGTAATATCTTCTTCTAAAAAAATAGAGATTTTAGAAACATTATTTATAGATACCTCTTTGGTTTTATATCCAACAAATGACGCTACTATAGTATTTTCATTTTCTTCTAGAGTTAAAGAGAAGGTTCCGTCTAAAGAAGTGATAGTACCTTTATCTGTTCCCTTAACCATAACAGTCACACCAACTAAGGGATCAGAACTAACTGTCTCAAAAACAATTCCATCTATAGATTTCTGAGCGAATAAACCTACTGAATATAAAAAAATCAGAAAAGATGTTAAAAAAGAGTAAAAAAAATTTTTTTTCATATCAAAATATCGCCAAATATAAGCATAAATAGCTTTAAACGTACATTTTTTAGTGTTATTAAATTTTGATTTTATTTATTAAAATATTGTTGTTACAAAAAAAATCGAGATTTATATTTGCCTTGATTTTAAGATATTGATGTTAAAAAAGAACTTACTAACAGATAGATTAAGGGACGATAGATGGTGGATTAACCCATTATTAGTACTCCTTGGATTGCTTAGCTTTATAATTTATTCTACGTGGGCAGCTTGGCAGGGTGAATATTTTTGGTGGAGTGGAGGAAATGAAGGATTTGGTGGTTACTTATCCCCATTTTACTCCCCAACAGTATATATTGATGCAAGTAAGCCTGGTGTACCACCAATGTATCACTCATTACTTGGATCATGGCCATCTTGGCTTAGTTGGTTACCAGGTCAGTCTCCTGCTTGGCTAATTTTAATTTTTCCACTTTCTTTTAGGTTTACTTGTTATTATTACAGAAAAGCTTATTATAGGGCTTTTGCACTTAACCCTCCAGCTTGTGCAATCAAACCAATTCAAGGAATACCATCACAGGTTTCAAATTTAACTAATGATAAACTAAACTCATTCAATTCTGGAGAAAGGTATGAAGGTGAAACTAACTTACTCATTTTTCAAAATATTCATAGATATGCAATGTATTTTGCTGTAATTTTTATTTTTATATTAAGCTACGATGCATTCTTAGCTTTTTTTAATGATGGGAAACTCGGATTTGGTGTCGGTACATTAGTTTTAACTATTAATCCTATACTACTTGGATGTTATACTTTTGGTTGTCATTCAATCAGACATTTAATTGGAGGAAACCTTGACTGCTACTCATGTAATTTATATCAGGATAAAGTGAACCATAGTAGCTGGAAAATCGTTACATTTTTGAATCGAAGACATCAATTATTTGCATGGTTGAGCTTAGTTTGGGTTGGATTATCAGATGTTTACGTAAGACTTGTATCTATGGGAATTATTAATGATCTTAACACTTGGGGAATTTAGTTATGTTAGATATATCAGGAATAAAAAGGTTAAAATTTGATGTGCTAGTTATAGGCGCAGGTGGAGCAGGTTTATCTGCAGCAATAGCAGCATCACAAGAAGAGGGTATCAGAGTTGGTCTAGTTTGCAAATCACTACTCGGAAAAGCTCATACTGTAATGGCTGAGGGAGGAATGGCTGCAGCTTTAGCTAACGTTGATGAAAGAGATGACTGGAAAATACATTTTAGAGATACAATGAGAGGTGGAAAAATGTTAAATAACTGGAAAATGGCAGAAATCCATGCTAAAAATGCTCCAGATAGAGTTAGAGAACTCGAGCACTGGGGTGCAGTATTTGATAGAACTAGAGATGGTCTCATTAATCAAAGAAATTTTGGAGGACATAGATATCCAAGATTAGCACACGTCGGAGATAGAACAGGCCTAGAAATGATAAGAACTTTGCAAGATCATGGGATACATCAAGGTATAGATATTCAAATGGAGTGTACTGCTCTAGATATTCTAAAGGATGATGAAGGTAAAGTTTCAGGCATCGTTTGTATGTATAGGGAAACTGGTGAATTCATCATTTTTGAAACTAAATCTTTAATATTTGCAACAGGAGGAGCAGGAAAATCTTGGGAGGTTACTTCAAACAGTTGGGAATATACTGGTGATGGATATGGTATGGCATATGAGGCAGGTGCTGAACTAATAGACATGGAATTTAACCAATTCCACCCTACCGGTATGGTTTGGCCACCTTCTGTAAAGGGAATATTAGTTACAGAAGGAGTAAGAGGTGAAGGTGGAATTTTAAAAAATAGTGAAGGTAAAAGATTTATGTTTGATTATATACCTGAGAAGTTTGCAAATGAAACTGCTGACACTGAAGAAGAAGCTGCAAGATGGCTTGAAGGTGACAAAAGTGCAAGAAGACCTCCTGAACTACTGACTAGAGACGTAGTTGCTAGAGCAATTAATACTGAAGTTAAGGCTGGAAGAGGATCAGAGCATGGTGGAGCCTATTTAGATATTGCAACTCAAAGATCTGCGGAGGACATAAAGAAAAAACTACCATCAATGTATCATCAATTCAAAGTACTTGCTGAACTTGACATAACTAAACAACCTATGGAAGTTGGACCAACTTGTCATTACTTTATGGGTGGAATAAAGGTGGACGCTGAAACTTCAATGACAACAGTTAATGGTTTATTTGCATGTGGGGAAGCAGCAGGAGGAATGCATGGTGCAAATAGACTTGGAGGAAATTCTCTATCTGATTTACTTGTTTTTGGCAATCTATCTGGAATAAAAGCAGCGGAATATTCTAGAAAAATTAAAAAAATGCCAAAAGTAAATGATGAAGATATCAAAAGAATAATAAAAAGTGCTACATCAATACTAAATAGAGAGAAAGGTAATAACCCTTATCTTATACATGAAGACTTACAAAAAAATATGCAGTATAATGTTGGTATAATAAGGACAAAGAAAGAAATAATTGACGGTATCGAGAGAATTGACAAAATGAAAGAAGAGTTTAAAGAAGTTAAAGCTGCTGGTTCAAGTCAATTTAACCCTGGATGGCATGAAGCGTTAGCACTAAGAAATCTATTAATTTCTTCAGAGGCTGTAGCAAAGTCTGCATTACTTCGAGAAGAAAGCAGAGGCGCTCACACAAGAGAAGATTTTCCAGATGAAAATAAAGATTGGTTAGAATATAATATCATTAATAGAAAAGGGAAAGATGGAAAGATGGAAACAATAAAAGAGAGAAGAGGAAATCCAGAAGCTGAATTAAAAAGAATAGCAAATTCATCCATTGAAGAGCTTGAAAGTGAAGTTAAAAAAGATCATGAAAAATTAATGTCAAAAGTATGAGTTTAAGAGACTTTAAAATTTACAGGGGAGATGATAATAGAGGGGAATTAGTCAATTACAAATGTAAAGTAACAGAGGGTATGGTTGTGCTTGATGTAATTCATCGAATTCAGGCTGATCAAGCAAATGATCTAGCGTGTAGATGGAACTGTAAAGCTGGTAAATGTGGATCGTGTAGTATTGAAATAAATGGAATGCCTAGACTTGCTTGCATGACAAGAATGAATGAGTTTGAGGAAGATAAAACAATAACTATAACACCATTAAAATCTTTTCCAGTGATTAAAGATATCGTAGCTGACGTATCATGGAATTATGAGCAAAACCAAAAAATAAAACCATTTACACCTTCCAAAGAAGATACTGAAAAAGGTTTTGTGATGATGCAAAAAGATGTTGATAGGGTTCAACACTTTAGAAAATGTATTGAGTGTTACTTATGTCAGAATATGTGTCATGTTATTAGAGATAATGAAGGCAAAGATAAATTTGCTGGTCCCAGATTCATGACAAGGCTAGCTAGTTTAGAGATGCACCCAATGGATAAAGCTGATAGAATTGAAGAAATAAAGGACGTACATGGTTCAGGAATGTGTAATATTACAAGATGTTGTACAGAAGTATGTCCTGAAGAAATTCAAATCACTGATGATGCAATAATACCTTTAAAAGAAAGAGTTGTTGACAGATTCTATGATCCAGTAATGATGCTTTTCAGAAAAATTTTTGATAGAAAAAAAGCTAAAACTAAAATTTCATCTTTTATAAAGATGTTTTTCTAAATTCTTTTATTAGTAGCCAAAGTTTGATTTTGAAGAATTAAAATTTCGAGTTATCTCATCATTCGAAAGTGTTGCAGAATAAACGTAGACAGCACCTATGTAACCTTCAAATCCCAATGTTAAACTTTTACCATTAGGCATATTTGGATCATGTCTATAATCTCTACCAATACAAAACCAATCTGATAAATAATTTACATTTCCCGATGCAGTTTTTGTACCATCTAATGTATCATTTATATAATATTTTCCATTTACTCCATCTTTTGTAAAGGTTACAAATTTCCATGTATTTGGATTCTCATAAACTGAACTGTTTGAATAACCAGAACTATTTGAAAATCTGAAAGCACCATCGTGATCCCAGAAACTAAGCTTTCCTGTATTATTCTTTACAGTAAATTGAAATTCATTTAGTATACTATTTGGTGTTCTAGCAAGCTGAGCAAGAACTCCATTGTATCTTTCATTTCCTCCAACAATATTACTTACAGAGGTAGCCTTAATCCACAAGGATATGGTAAGATTGGTTGTATTTAAATTACTTATAGACTCAATACAAAAATAATCGTTCCCATCAAAAAGAAGACTACCACCGCCATCACCAGAGTAACTGACAGCACCATTTTTAATTGTAAAATCATTATCTGAACTACTCAGATCATTCCATGCAGTCAAATCATTTTGATCTAAAGAATTTGTTTCGGATGCATTTAGGTGAAGAATAAGATTATTTTTAATAATACCATCTGGTTTTTTATAAACACCAAAGGTTGACGGAAGGATCTGAGAGCTTATCCTTCCAGAAATTAAAAACAACAGAAATAAAACTAAATATCTCATATATAAATTTAATGACCAAATCTTGATTTTGTTTCATTATAATTTGATATGACCTGATCGTCAGATAAATTAGTGTCATAAAAATAAACAGCGCCAATATCACCCACATAACCACTACTTGCACTATTATTTCTATAATCCCACCCGATTACAATATTATTATTATCAAAGGTTTTTGAATCTTTACCAGTTCTTGTAACGTCCAAGTTTTGATTAATATAATATTTGTAGGTTCCAGAACTTCTAACTACTGTAATAAATTTCCAAGCACCATCATTAATATTTGAGGCAGAATCACCACCACCATAAACTCCAATTTTTGAATTATTAGTCCAAAAAATCATCTGTTTACCATAACAACAACCTGCTCTTGCAACAGAAAAAAGCCTACCATTAGCTTGCGTTGTCCTTACCCACATAGATAGAGTAAATTGATTACCAGTAAAATTTGAAAAAGTCGCCTTTCTAAAAGCATCATCATTAAAATTTATAATTCCACCATTATCAGAGGAAAATGAAACACCTCCTACAACTAAACTTAAATCATTTTCAGATGAACTTAAATCATTCCATGATGTAAGATCATTTGAATCAAATGAATTTGTATTTGATGCGTCAAGGTGTAATATTAGATTAGATTTAATTATTCCAGTTTTATGATAGAAACCAAAACCAGAAGGTAATATCTGAGAAAAACTATAATTTGATATGAATATTAATAATAAAAATAATAGATTGTACTTCATGAAAAAAAAAAATTATTTATATCTCATAATTCTAATTATTTCAATCATAGATTTGAATGCATCAAATATATATTATAAGGAAAAACAAACGGTTAAAAATAAAGTTATTTTTTTTGGTAACTCTATTACTCAAGTATGGAGCGATTATACAAACTTTTTTTTAGATAATGGATATATAAATAAAGGCATTTCAGGTCAAACTACTGATCAGATGTTATTACGTTTTAAAAAAGATGTAGTAGATGAAGATGCTTATTGTGTTGTAATTCTTGCTGGAATAAATGATCTAGCTGAAAATAATGGTCCTATTTCACTAGATGAAATATTTGAAAATATAAAGTCAATGATAAAAATTGCAAATGACAATAATATAAGAGTAATACTATCCTCAATTCTACCAGCGTATAAATTTTTATGGAATCCTGGAATTTACCCGAGCGATAATATTATAGTGCTTAATAAAAATTTGAAAGAGTTTTGTAAATCAGGAGTTGCAACATATGTTGATTACCATTCATCTATGAAAGATAAAAGAAATGGACTTAAAGAAAAATTAACATACTGGAGAGATGATTTTAATGAATATGATGGAGTTCATCCAAATAAGGTTGGTTATTTAAAAATGGAAAAAATTATATCTAAGACTTTAAAGAAAATGATTTAATCTCTTAATTCCTTGAAGCTCTTAAAAATCTCTTCATATTTTGACTTTGAAATTTTATATGTCATCTCATGAGTTTTTGTTGGCTTCGATGTGGTGTTATACAATTCCCAACTCATATTATCCAATCTCCTTTGAACTGCCGGAGGTGATCCAGAAAACACATCTGCGTAATTTAAACTACGTGTTCCTGTTAAAATCATTTTAAGATCCATCATATCTCCTCTTTTCCTATTTATATCATCTAAATTTGTATTTGATATCGAATTAAGGGAACTATTAATTTTACCGTCTAATTCAATAATTGCGTCATCAATTTCATCAATAAGTTTATTTACATCTGATCTAAGCTTATCAAAATTTAGTTGAAAGAGGTAAAGTTTTTCTCTCTCTTCTTGGGTTGATTTGCTTCCAATTTGGATGACATTAAAGGATTGTGACTCCGTCAACCTTTCTATTTTATTATTTTCAAATTTTTCTAGATGTACTCTATACTCACCTGGTGGCACTAAAGGTCCAGAATAATTGTTTTCATTATCTATGTTTAACATTGAAAAAGTTCTCAAATCCCAATACATCTCATGATAACCTTTATTTTTTTTAGAGCTCACCCTTCTTACTACTTCTCCCTCATCATCTGTTATAGTCAAGAATACCTTTGGAGACTTTTCCTTAGACTCTACCTCTAATTTTTCTGCAGAAGGATAATCAATTACCTCTCCTCTTCTAAACTTGGATGACTCTTCATTTTGTCTTTCCTCATATTTTGATAAAATACTTTTCCCCAGGTAATATGATAATTTAACACCATATGGTGGATTTGGGGATGTGAAAAAGTTATGTCCAGTAGCTGTTTTCTCAGGTGTTGACACTACATACTGGTATGTTGATTTTACTGAAAATAAATGAGCGGTTTTATTATCAATAGATTTAGAATACTCTCTAATTGGTGAATAATCATCCACAATATAAAACCCTCTTCCGAAAGAAGCAGCAACTATATCATCCTCCTCCTTATGGATTTCTAAATCTCTGATTGGTATTGTTGGTACTTTTTTAAACATAGTCCAAGAAACACCAGCATCTAAGGAAAAATACATACCAAATTCTGTACCAATAAATAAAAGATTTGGGTTGATATGATCTTCAACAATTGACCAAATAAAATTATTTTCTGGAATATTTGATGATATAGACTTCCATGACCTACCACCATCTTTAGAAACAATTAGGTATGGTTTAAAATCTCCGTATTTATGATAATTAAAAGAAACATATATTGTATTGACATCATGCTTTGATGTTATAACATCAGTAACATAAGCTTTTTGTGGGACTCCGGGAAAGTTCTGATGTTTTTCCCAAGTAGTTCCATTATCTCTACTTATCCTAACTAATCCATCATCAGTTCCAAGAACCAATAACCCTTGTTGTAAACTTGATTCATCCAAAGCAACTATTGTACCAAGTGGAGAGGTAAAAACATTTTTAAAAATTGCATCAACACTCCAAACTTTACCCATAACTTTCATCTTATTTCTATCTTCATTTCTAGTCAGATCTGGACTTATTTTTTTCCAAGAATCTCCCCTATCATCACTTTGATATAAGAAATTGGCTGCAAAGTATAACCTGTCCGAATTATGAGGACTAATTATAAGAGGAGCATCCCAATTCCATCTTAAAGCTGCCTCCCCTTCTGCTGGTTGGGGCTTAATACCAATTTTTTCTCCATTGGACTTATCATATCTCATGATTCCAGCATACTGTGACATTGTATATAACACATCAGGATTTTTTGGATCGACCCTTACCTGGAATCCATCTCCCCCAGTTGTTACAAACCAATCACTATTCCTTATACCTGACCTATTTTTTGTTCTGGAAGGACCTCCAAAACTGTCATTGTCTTGAGTGCCTCCATATACATTATAAAATGGCTTTTGATTATCTATTCCTACTCTATAAAGCTGAATAATTGGTAGATTATCAATAAACCTCCACGTATTCATCCTATCAAAACTCTCATATATTCCACCATCACAGCTTATCATGATATAATCAGGATCATTGGGGTCAAAGAGGATGTCATGACTATCGACATGTTTCTTATTTTCTGGAATTCTTTCGAATGTTTTTCCTCCGTCCTCTGTAACATATGACCTCATATCAACAGAATATACTTTATCAAACTGATGAGGGTCAGGAAAAATTTCTACATAATACTGTGAATCTACCACTTGGTAATCACTCATTTTTCTCCAAGTTTCTCCATAGTCATCAGACCTGTAAAAACCTTTTGTTTTTTCTTTTGCAGTAATTAGTGCATATACAACATTTGACTTTTGCGGTGAAATTGCTAGCCCAATCCTACCAATATCACCTCCAGGAAGTCCATTTTTTAATTTTTTCCATGTTTTTCCTTTATCTACAGACTTAAAAATACCTCCCTCCGGACCTCCAGCTACTAATATACCAAAATGTCTCCTTCTCTGATATGTACTTGCATACATGATATTATTATCATTATGGTCCATGACAACATCTGATATACCTGTATCATCACTAACATGTAAAATTCTTTTCCAAGTATTACCACCATCAACTGAATTATATAACCCCCTTTGTCCACCAGATCTCCAAAGTGGTCCTTGAGCTGCAACGAATATATTTTCAGAATTTTTAGGGTCTACTATAATCTTGGCAATATGCTCAGAAGTTTTAAGTCCCATATTTACCCATGAATTTCCACCATCGATAGATTTATAAATACCATCACCAAATCCAACAGATCTTTGACTATTATTTTCACCTGTTCCTAGCCATAAAATATTTGGATTTTTTGGATCCATGGTAATTGTACCAATTGAATAACTACCATAATTTTCAAAAATTGGAATCCATGTAGTTCCAGAGTTTTTAGTTTTCCAAACATTTCCAGATGCAGTAGATACATACCATATACTTGTATTGGAATAATCTTTAATGACTTTTGTTATACGTCCTGAAACTTTTGCAGGACCAATATTTCTTACCTGAAAATTATCAAATAAAGAGGTTTCAATTTTTTTTTCTTTTTTCTGAGAAAAAACCTCTGATACTCCAAAAAGTATAAGTATTGTAAAAATTAAATTAATATGTCTCATAGTGGTTTTTGATTACTAAATCAAATATATATTTTTTTTTAAAAATTAATTTTTTTAATTTGAAGCTCAAAATATAACAAACATGAAAAGAACATATTTATTACTTATATCTCTGATTTTTTTTGGTTGCTCCGAGGAGGATGGTCTAAACAAATCATCAAACATATCAATTGACGGTAAAACAATTTACGTTGCTGGTTTAGTAAGTGATGGAATAAATGAAACTGCCTGTTACTGGGTTAATGGGAAGAAATATGACTTAGAAGGCGGTTCTGAGGCAACAGATATTTTTGTTAAAGATGGAAAGATATATATTTCAGGATTTGATTTTGGTGGCTCTGCTATCTATTGGGTAGACAATGAAAAATTTGAATTACCAGGAAATGGAAGTGAAGCATATTCAATCGCTGTTCATGGTGATGATATTTATGTTGCAGGTGGATTTTCCAATGGGTCATGTTATTGGAAAAATGGACAAAAAATTAATTTAACTACTAATGCTGACTCTCAAACCTTTGGAATTAATGTTAACCAGGCAGGAGATGTGTTTGTTGGTGGATATTATATGAATAACCATCATTCTTTAATCCCTTCATTCTGGAAAAATGGTAAAAGGACAAATTTAAATAAACCAGACGGTGGGGATGGAGAGGTTGTTGCTGTTGCAATGAAAAATGGCAATACCCCTGTTTATGCTGGAAATACTTTAAGACAACATAATTTTATTGGACTTTTAGAGAAGCCTTCATATTGGATTAATGGTAATAGAAATGATTGTAAACTTGGAGGTTCTCTTGACACTATTTCTGGTGGTGAAGCCCGAGGAGTTTTTGCTGATGGAAATAATATTTATTTAGCAGGAAATACTACTCACTTTATCCTTACTGATAACGGAGTTGAAATCGAGGGAACTGGAGGAACTTATGCTCATTATTGGAAAAATAAAAATCGACACGATTTACCGGGGGGGCCCATAAATAACTACATGGTTAGTGATGCTTATGATGTTGCTGTTTCAGACGGGAAGGTTGTTGTTGTTGGTTCAGCCAGCTCTGAAGCTGCAGAGCAAGTAGCTGCTATTTGGATTGATAAGGAATTAAATTATCTAGTTGATAAAAATACAAAACATAGTATCGCTAAGGCAGTTTTCATTGAGTAGCTAATATTTTCCTTTGTAAAAAAAATAATCTGTTACAAACAAAACCAAAAACAAAAAGACCGATGTTATAAAAAATCCTTTATTGATTCCTGGTATCATCTCGTTCATAACCGTCCATCCAAAAATTTTATATATTATAAAGTTTATAAGAATCAAAAGTATATAGCTTCCTATTGCAGATTTTATTGAATTTATTATTTCTTTATTCACAATTAATGTTATTAATATTAATATCGGGGTATAAAAAGTTATTATATGGATATCTTTTTATATGGATTTTCCTTACTTCCTTATAAACAATATTTTTAAACTCATCAATATTTACTTTTTTTGTAGCGGAGATAAAAATTACATTCTCACCTAATTTTGAAATCCATGTATCTCTCCACTCCTCAATTGTAAAATTTTTTTCTGAATATTCCTTCAAAAGATCGGTCTCATCGTACTCTTCTCTCTTATAAGCATCTATCTTATTGAAAACAATAACAGTCGGTTTATTAATTGCGTTTATTTCCTCTAAAGTTTTATTTACTGACTCAATATGATCTTTAAAATTAGAATGTGATATATCTACTACGTGGATCAATAAATCTGCCTCCCTCACTTCATCAAGAGTGCTTTTAAAAGATTCAACTAACTGTGTAGGTAGTTTTCTTATGAATCCAACAGTATCACCAAGGAGGAAAGGTAGATTACCAATTACAACTTTTCGAGTTGTTGTATCTAATGTCGCAAATAACTTATCCTCTGCAAACACTTTTGATTTACTGATTGTATTCATAAGGGTTGATTTACCAACATTAGTATATCCAACAAGAGCTACACGAATCAACTTTCCCCTATTACCTCTCTGAATAGACATCTGTTTATCAATTGTCTTTATTTTTGATTTTAATAAAGAGATTTTGTCTCGTACTATTCGTCTATCTGTTTCTATTTCAGTCTCACCAGGACCCCTCATACCAATACCACCTTTTTGCCTTTCTAAGTGAGTCCACATACCCCTTAGTCTTGGTAATAGATACTGACACTGAGCAAGCTCAACCTGTGTTCTTGCATAGCTTGTTTTTGCTCTTTGAGCAAAAATATCAAGTATTA
>Ga0160422_10000557_pt1 | contig 22814 bp, 20 predicted proteins | sample Fk160mmetaG_FD_108192 | JGI IMG/M metagenome (GOLD analysis project Ga0160422, IMG submission 108192) | Marine microbial communities from the Central Pacific Ocean - Fk160115 60m metaG | ecosystem: Environmental > Aquatic > Marine > Oceanic > Photic zone | place: The Central Pacific Ocean...
AAATGGAAATGGGGTAAATGGAAATGGGGTAAATGGAAATGGGCTAAATGGAAATGGGGTAAATGGAAATGGGGTAAATGGAAATGGGGTAAATGGAAATGGAGTAAATGGAAATGGAGTAAATGGAAATGGAAATGATAACGGTAACGGAGATGAAAAAGGGGATAGAAATATCTCAAATATTTCTGAGGAAGAAATATTAAGCGGAGATAAGAAAAATAATCAAATGATTAATCAAACTACTAAGATCTTTAAATCTTCAGATAAAAAAGAAAATATTGATGAGCAGATTCAAGAGGAAGAATCTGAAGGTCAACTTATAGATTCAGTAATTCCACCTTGGTTCAGATAGATAAAGATTTTTAATTTAATAATTAAAATAATTTTTATTTAAAAAGTTAGAATTAAAAAAATTTTAGTTAAGCAAAAATGAAAAATGAAAAAAATAATTTGATTGTTTTTTCTAAGAATTTTTATAAAAGGAAATTTTTTCTAAAAAAATTTTTCAAGAGATTTTTTATGCTTAGCTGGTTAACTTTACATTTTCTTCCAATAAAATCTGAGTTTTATAAAGACTCAGACTTCAATCGTTTAGAACCTGGGGATTTAAATATTTCTGTTTATACTTTTCATGACAGGAATAGAAATGGAATATTTGATGTAGGAGATTTATCAATGGCTGGTATACAAGTCGAATTAAAGAAATCTGATGGAATGATTGTTAATTCCGTTTCAAATAAGAATGGATATGCAAACTTTAAAATGGCTTTAGGTAGTTCAAATTATAGAGCAATTAATAAGGATGGAGAACTTTATGTTTTTAAAGTTTTGGAACCTCCTAATTGGCAAATAACCTCTAAAAACAGAAGGCAAGAAATAATATTTTTGAGAAAAATTGGCTCGCCAGGTGGCTTAGTAGCTGATGAGGCACCCAATTGGGTCGGACTAGCACCAAATCTGACAATTAAAGGACAAATTAGAACTAAAGAAATCAATTTTCCAAAAGATATTAGTCTTGAGGTAATAAATCCTTCTGGAACTAAAAAAAATATAAAAATTGGTAAAGATGGAAAATTTATTATTGGAGCTAAACAAGGAATTTGGAAATTATTCTTCAAAAGTAAATCTTTAAAATGGCAAAAGACTAAATTAGTAAATATAAAGCATGCTCCTGTTGAATTAATGAATATAAGAATAGGAGAAAATCCATCACAAATTATTGGCAAGGAAGTTATTGAAAATTTTGATTGGATCAAACATTCAGATCTGGAAAAAATACCACAAGGTCATTTGGGTCTTAAGTGGAACTATCTTTTAGCTATGAATAATAAAATCTCCAGAGGTCCTGGATATACCAATGTATTAAATAGTGGCCATGGTATTGGCTATAGCAGTTCTGGTCACCCTGTTGTAATAGAGTCATTTAAAGGAAAAACTTTTGATTTTATTGGAGGATATTTTACAGTTGCTTGGGGTAAAGCTAACGGAGAAAAATTAAAGATTGAAGCATTTAGAAAAGATCAAATTGTATTAAGTGAAGAAATAGAATTATCCCATCTAGGACCTAAATGGTTAGAACTTGACATTCGTAATATTGATAGGTTGGTTTTATCAACGGAACATTATTGGCAATTTGCTACAGATGATTTACATTTTCGGATCCCAATAACTAAAGAAAGATGAACTATAGATATTTAATATTCATATAACATTGGATCATTTTCAGGGATTAGGGGTGAATAAAAGTCTTCCCACCAGTCCAACCATTCGGGTAATTCACCTTCTGAAATCCTTTCTCCAGTAATTAAATTAATTATCAAAGAATATTGATCATTATTTTGATTGTTATTAGTGCGAGATAATCTTATTAGATTAGGTTCATAATCACTTATACACTCACCCTCTATTCCAGTAAAAGCAAATGAAAATTTGTTGTTTTTAAATATTCCTAAACCTACTTCTTTAGCGGATAAATTATATTGAGGAGTATTTTCATCATCAATCAATCCTTGTTGACATTCTTCTACTGCATCATGTAAGTGCTTTTCGGCAATTAATACTTCAATAAATTCTAAAGCAGCAGAAAAGTTTGGCACTAATAATGTTGCCAATATTCCAATAATAATAATTGCGATTGAAAGATCAATTGTTGTATAGCCATTAGTTTTGCTCTTTTCTGGTTTTAAAGAGGATTTTAAATATCTTTTAAAAAACAAATTCTTAGATTAATTGATTTTTATTATCTGCTAGAAGCTTAAATAAATTTTAGAATAAAAATTTAGTCTTAAAATTTTTTAATAATCATCAAACAAAATCAAAATATTGTCACAAATTGAAAAATAATGTAATTTAAAAATGTTATAATTATAAGAAAACTATTTTTTCGGAAATGACTAAATTTTTTAAACTTGGACTATTTTCCCCAAAACTTCGATTAAATAAAATTAAAGACCTTTCATCATTTAGTCAATTAAATTCTGAAGATGGATTTACATTGGTTGAACTAATTGTGGTTGTTATGATGATAGGTATTCTTTCATCTATTGCAATTCCCCAATTTATGACAGCTGCTGATAAAGCAAAACAAAAAGAAGCAACAGGAATAGTTGCCGCTTTAGTAAAAGCTGCTACAGCCTTTCAAACAGAATATGGTGCTCTTCCTCAAAATGCTGGTGATCTAGAAGAATATGCAAAATTTCAAGAGTGTGTTCATCCGGATCGTCTAGATAGAGGAGGTGCAGTTTGTAAAGACTCTACACCTGAAGGACTAGATCCTGAAGCTGTAAGTTTCTTCTCAACTTCTGGCCACTACTTTATAGAGTTTGATGGAGTTACTGATAATGTCTTTAGAGTAAAAGCTAATCCTAACGGTGCTGCATATATATTAAATGGTGCTGCAGTGAGAGGTTGCTATAACCCCACAACATCAGTTTCAGAGGTTGTTGAAAATAGCATGAAAAATACTCAAGATGGTACAGGAAAAGGCGTCGTCGATTACAGGGATCCCTCTTGTTAATAGTATAAAAATTAAAAGTTAAGTTTTTCCTACTTAAGTAATTCATATATTAAGACAATAATGGTTTGGCTTCTAAAAAATATAAACATATTCTTATGAGAAATAATCAAGGTTTTGCTTTACCTCAGATTTTGATTATAGGTATTGGTATCGCTATAGGAGTTAGTGGAATAATGGCTGCATCAATTTTAGGTTTAACTGGTTCAAGGATTAATAGGCAAGAACTTTTAGCCAAATCATCCTCATACTCAGGAATTTCGAAACTGCGAGCTTTGTTTAATGATAATAGTCAGGGAAGATTATTTAATTACTTTTGGCTAGTAAATAATTGTTCTGAAAAGGCTAATAATTGCGAAATTACAAATATATCATTACCATCAAATGAATATTGGGCAGATGACAAATGGTGTGATGATGCGGAAAATTGTCAGGGAAGACAAAAGGCTCCATTCTGCGCTCCTAATACTGATTTTTCATGGACGCAAGAACAAAATACTGTAAGAGATTTATTTATTAATGAAAATTCTGTTGGTCAGATATCAAATAATGATATTAAAAAAGAATTTGATCAATCATTTTCAATCATTTCTACAAAATATATTGGGACAGAGAATTCTGGTATAAATTCTATTCTTATAGAGGGAAAATCAGTTCCTAAAAATAGTGAAATTGAATCAGCCTCAAATAAATTGAGAGTAAATATTCAAGTTAGTGGTAACACTTCAGAATCAGGATTCGGTTTCTTTTCTGTTGGAGAGAAAGAAACTGATAAAGAAGACTCTTTGTTCCTTGGAAATCTAGATATTCTTCCATTTAATAATGCAAAAGGTTCAATTATATGGAGAATGAATATTGTTAATGATGAGGATTGTATAGATTTAAAAGAATTTGCAAAAGGAGGAAATTCATCTTTGCCGCAATCTGGAAATGGAGGAATCTGGATTCAGCCTCTAAGTCTTCCTAATCAACCACGATTAAGAAATGTTATTGATATTGGTAATTTGATTTGCACTAAAAATAATTATGAAAAAAATAATAGTAAATGTAAATTAAGTGCAGATGATTTATCCCAAAAGACATTTCGTATATATTCTTTATACGCTAAAGGTCCAGGCTCTAAATTTGAAGTTTCAACTACTGACAACTCAAAAGTGATTCTTGAAATAATGGGGGATATTGATATAAGTAATGAAGGTGAATTTTGTCATAAAAATGGAAATGAAGATTGTGGAACAGGAAATCCAGAAAATTTAACAATACTTTTTAAGCAAAAAACTAAACCAGAGCCTAGTAAATTAGTTTGTAATAGAGAAAGTAATGATGGAGGAGTGATTTTTAAAAATAACCTTTCTTTTTCAAATATAAGGAATCCATTCGATAATAATAGACTTCCTGGTCATAGCTTTTTAATTGATAATACAGGAGATAATCCAAACAAAAAAGTTGGTGCTTTTATTTATGGTCCTCAAACAACTTTTATTTCCGTAAGACCAAAGAGTAATTATGTACAAATTACAAATGAAGAATTGGGAAGTAATAGTGGTCTTGTAGTTACTTCAAGAGGAGCCTATGGATATATACGGAATACTCAAGGTAATTCAATGGATGATCAGATTACGAATCTTATTCTAAATTCTGATTTAAAACTTATCTCCTATGGTGGTTCTCAAGAGAATGATTTTAATGAAAATATCATTGTTATTGGAGTTGGAGAAAGAGTTCAATCTATTCCTTCCGGCTCAGGATTTAATTCCAATACAAATAATGTTTTCCTTTTATACGACAACTTAACATCAAACTATCATTTGCGTAGTTTCCAATCAATTAATATTAATAGTTTAACTAGTAGGAATATGCAGTATTCTTTCCCAGGATCATTTGCGATACTTAATCAGAAAAACCCTCAAAATGATATTAATTTAGGAAATGATTTAGAAGATAATGTATTTGCTAATTCATGGTTGGAAGCTTTTAATATAAAAGTAAAATCTACGAACACAAACACTTTTAGAAACTTTAGTGGGGCTATATGGGTTAAGAATTTATGTTTTGACGGTAATGGTGAAAAAACTTGGGAGTTTTCAAGAAATTTTATTGATAAATTAGTATCTTGGCATGGAAATGAATTTAATTGGGGTATCAAGTATTACAGAGGAAAATCAATTATTCTTTGGGATACATTAAGGGACTTTGATTGAAAAATGGATTTCAAATCACAAATCATTAGAAAAAGTATAAAAATAAAAAATGGATTTGGATTAGTCGATTCTATTCTTAGCCTTAGCCTCTTAGCAGGGGTTATAACCTATGGAATATACTTCTCTTCTTTAAGATTGAGTACTGTACATTCTTCAAATTTAATTAGGTCAATAAATAAAGAGATAGAAAGAGATATTGAAAGATTAAAATTAGATTTATGGACTCTATCGTATGATAATAATGAAGGAAAATATTTATTATTAAACAACCAATGCGAGGATGTTTCTGAAAGTTTTTCAGATTTGCCAAGTTGGCAAATTAATAATAGTTCGGGGAATGAAATGATTCAATCATGGAGACCAGGTGAAGATAGAAGTAAAGTTTTTAGTGGCGGAAAGGTTTTAATCACAAGGGAATTAACAGTCTCTAATCCTATTGATGATGATTCACTAAATAATTCTATTGGTACAGTAAATTATAGAGTTGAATGGGGAGAGGATATTCAGCATTGGTTAAGTATTGATTTAAGTCCAGAAGCACATAGTTGGTGTGAACAAAAAATCTAAAATGAATATATTTAAAAGAGACCAAAAAAATAATCCTTCAGGTTATACTGTCGTTGAACTAATTATTGTTGTAGGAATGATTAGTATATTTTCAGGTTTAGCATTGCCTAGTTTTATTAATTGGATAAGAATTGAAAAAGTAAATGCATACACTAGAGAATTAAGAGAGTATTTTAGAGTAGTAAGATTAAATGCCAGAAGATGGGGTTCAAGCTGCGAAGTTGATACAAATTTAATTTCATATAATGGTGTACCAAATGATAGGAATTATTATGGCTTTTCAGTTTTATGTAGAGATAATTCGCAAAGTATTAATGCACTTGCACCTGCAATAAATAATTCTATTTTTCAAGTTAGCAATAAAAATTTTCGTATCACTCCGAATGGAAGAATAAGTTCTGATGGATCCATTGTTATAGTTATTGGTTCAAAATATTTTAATTCGGGAGTAAGTTTGCTCAACTGTCTTGTAATTAAATCGCCAACTGGGCATATTGTCAAAGGAAAATTTTCTCAGAGAGACTGGATTTCTCCTCAAATGGCTGTTAGTCAAGTTGATCTTAATAGTATTTTAAGCCCTGAAAAATGTAAAACTTCATAATTTATATGAAAAATACTTTTAATAGAAAAAATGGTTTCACAATTATTGAATTGATTATTGCTGGATCAATATCTATTACAGCTATTGGAATTGGTTTCTCCCTTTTACAAGTAGCCCTGAAAGGAAATAAAATTGATGAAACTCAAATGGGGATTAATGGTAGGATAAATGATACTCTTGACTTTATTCTTGATGAGGTTAAAGCAAGTAAAAGAATTATTGATGATGAAAGAGATATTACACTATTTAATAATAACTGCACCTTACCAAATGATGGAGACTTTTTATTTGGAATACGAATTCCTAATCAAGCATTAGTCAAAACTGACTATGAACCTAGTGGGGATAATTTTAATCTCAATAAGGTAGAGTGTCCTATCGTTTACTCACTTAGAGAAAGTTTAGATGGAGAAAAATCTCCTTATTCCTTAATAAGATATGGTCCTCAATATAATGAAATTGGCTATTATATATCACCTTCATATTTGGAATTCCGTGAAACTGTGTTGTTAGATGGAATAACATCAACAACTAAATATCAAAAAATCAATTGTCCAACTGGATGGGGTGACATAAAAACTATTAGAGGAATCTCATTTTGTATTGATCAGTTTAATAAGGCTATAGAATTACAAATTGAAGCTGGTGATACCCAAAAAGGAATAAATGATAATGATCTTAGATCAATTGCCTCTGTTGGAGGATTTAGTTCTATACAAGATGAAAGTCAAATAAATATTTCTACTCAAAACTCCGCTAATTTTAATGATTCCCCTAGATGCTTTGGTGGAGAATGTTGTTGGATAGGTATTTGTTTGAGATCTAATAAAGTTACATATTTAATAGATAATTCTATATATATGAATGAAGATTATCTCCATTATAATGGTGAAATTATTGATGGGAATTGGGAACCTATAGATGAGCCAGCGTTAATTTCTCCTAGAATTAATGGTAAGAATTTATTTGAATATGTGATTACAAGTCTTAAGCAGCATATCAACCAGTTACCTTCCTCCAATGGATTAGCAGATGAGGATAAAATGTATATACAAATCATAGCTAATAATAGTAATTCAATTTATTTATTTAATGATGGGCCTCAAGAACTTACAACTGCAAATAAAGTCACAACATTGAATTATTTAAATAATTTGAGTGCGCAGGGAGAGGAATCAATCAATCCTTGGGATGACATTTGTAGCGCACTTGAATCGGAATATATTGGTCAGTTAATTATTTTAAGTGCATGGCGACCATCAACGATTTCTGCCTCTGCACAACAACCTTGTGCTGGCTCAGTAGAGGGGGAATTTGCCGATATTGTTAGCGAGTATAATCAATTTACAAGAAGTAAATCTGCATCAGGAGCATTATTGATTGATACGATATCTTTATTTAATAATTATTGTGAAAGCTCAAAGAATTACTTTGGCGATAATTGGTTTGGAGCAATATCTGAAGGAGCAGAGTCATACTGCGTTCATATCAAATAAATTTTATTTTGATTAATCAACTAATATTCCATTTATTAATTTTCTTCTGATAATTTTTTCGCCTCTTCACTACTATATTTAAGTTTAAATTTTTCGTTATTTATAGTCGTATCATCATCAAGAACTTTTGGGGTAACAAGAATAATTAATTCTCTTTTATCATTAGTATTTGATTTTGATCTGAATATCGCTCCTAATAATGGGATATCTCCGAGTATAGGAAGTTTATAAGAAGTATCTACATCCGTCTCTTGTATTACTCCTGTAAGAATTAAAGTTTCTCCATCTTTAATACGAATTGCTCCAGTATCTAATCTTCTTCTATTTACTTTCGAAACTGTACCACACCCAACAACAGTAAAGCTACCAGAAAGACCTGTAACTTCTGGAGACATAGTAAAGGTAACATAATTATTTTCGTCAATACTTATGATTTTGGCACCTAATTTTACTCCAACTGTGTCATAAGTATAAGTACAGGCTCCACCATCACCTTGAACAGCATCAATAGCAACTTGATCTCCAATTTCTACAATTCCTTCGCTGCCAACTTTTCTTCCAATATCTTTATCATTTCCAGCATCAGTTAGGTTAGATTCGCTAAGTAATAGAGTTGGGCTTGCAAGTACTTTTGTAGAACCATTTTCTATACTAGCCTCAAGCAAACCAAAGAATGATTTGTTTGGGAATGTGGAGCCAGGATTAACTGTTCCTGAACCACCTGCATCTGGAAAAGTAGGTAAAAAAGTACCAAATGCAGATTTAATTTTTCCTTGCGCTCCAATAATAAAAGCATCATCTAAGGTAGTTCCAAAATCCTTCATTGATGAATTCTTATCTGACAAATTAACATCTAATACTTTTACACTCAAAGCGACTTGTTTTTGTCTTTTATCTAATTTTTCTAAAAACCCTTTTGCTAAGTCAATTAAGTAGTTATCACCTACCATTGTCACTGTTTGCAATCTTTCATCAGTCGTAGCGACTAAGCCGACCAATGGTCCAATAGTAGCACCGTAGACTTTAACAGTAGTTTCTGATTGATCTGTAGTAGTAGCTGAACTTGAGCTCCCTTGAACAGATTGAGATTGAGAGGCTCCAGAAGTTACAGAAGTAGTAATAGTAAACGTTTTAGTAACTTTAGCTCCAAGATTGGCAAGATAATCTGCTGCTGAACTTGCACTGATTTGATTAAGTTGATAAACATCCGTAGCTCTTGTTGTAAAGACAGTATTGCGAACATTTGGTCCAACATAAAGAATATTATTATGTAACTTTGCTTGTAATCCACTTGCCAGTAAAAGTGAATTAAATGCTTTTTTATAACTTTCATTATTTAGCGTCATTGAAATTAAACGCTCATTATCTGCATCTGATTCAGCATTAGGATTATTTTTAACCCAAACATATCCATAATTGCCTATTTCAGCTAGGTACTCAAAAATTTCTTGAGCTTTAGCATTCTTGAAGATCAAAGATACATTTGGACCGTTTATATCTAATAAGTTTGGATTAGCAATTGAGGAGGAGATTAATTGATTTTTGCTTTTGAATAAAAAATAATCATATGCATTCGCAGTTGTTCCTAATAAACTTGTGCATGCTATTAAAGCGATTGATTTTCGCAAAGTGTTTTTGTGCAGAAACAAGGTTTATCTTTTATTTATAACTAATAATAGCAATTTAGAGAAAAAATTAAAGCAAATTATTTTGTATCCTTATATTGGGCTTGTTAGATAAATATTTTCTTGTAATCTTTAATAAAATTAAAAATTTTATCTTGAATTAGATGGGATTTTAAAAACTATTCTTGCATATACCTTACCAAGATTTGGGTAGTTATCTGTTTTCTCTATCTCCTTATCAGTATCTATTGGTAAACCAGATTCATTTAAAGGTATTACAAAAGAATCATTAATATTTTCTTTAATAGAGCTATTTTTTACTATCTCTGCTTGCGATTCAACTTCTAAGCAATAAGGAATTATAGTTACATCAAATAATTGAATTTCTCTTAAGAATTGAATGATATCTAAATAATCTGAGTTGAACTTTACTTCATAATATTTAGTTTGTAATGAACCTTTAACCATTTTATTTGAATTATTTTTTTTAGATTTAAATTTCCTAGAATTTCTTTGAATGGAGGACGTCTTACATAATTTAGAACTATCAGCTTTCAATATTGGAGAAAAATAAGTTATTTTGGTATTTGATTTTTTAGAGGCCTCATTCAATAATTTGCTAATAAATATAATTTGTTCATTTTTGATAAAAGAAGAATTTACAGCACTCATAATTGTGTTGATCTCTTCAAATTTAAATTTTTCTTTTTTAAGTTCTGCCTCGATATTTGGTAGATCTTTTGATTCATTTTCATATTGCTTTGCCTTCCTTATCGATGAGATCAAAGATTCAAAACTAGGCAAAAGTATAAATACTAGAAAAAATGAAGCACTTATAACTCCCAAAGTAGGTTTGGTATATTTAGATCTGCGAATATCATATAAAAGTCTCTTATAGTTTAAATTTTTAAGGTCTTCGACATTAATATCTTTGAGATTTTCAAATATCTCATTAACATTAATATCTTTTAACTTTTGAGATAAATTTTTAAAAAAATTTGTGTTGATGTTTTTTGCCAATTTCCTAAGATCCTAATTTTTGTTTTAGAGAGTTGAATCTCTGTAACTTTTTAAGTAATCCATTTGCTTTGGATTCTTTGTACAAATCCTCTCTTTGTTTAATACTAATTTTCTTTACTTTGCCATAAATTTCTAATTGCAGTTCAGGCATTGGTAGAGGATTATTATTTTTACCTGATTCATTCCTATTTAATTGTTTAACCATTACAGAATCTTTTAAGATAATTGGTGATTCAATTAATAAAGTTATAAATTCATCTAAAGAATCTAAATTAAAGGCAGAAACAGTTATTTCAAATCCATTATCACTGAATGCATAATTATTTACTTGTACTCCTTTAGGTATTGAATTTTGTAGAAAGTAACTAAATAAATATGAGGTTGTTGATTGGGTAAAGAATTCGTCTAAAATCTTAATTCTTCTATTAAATCGTTGCTTTGTTGAATTTAAATTTCTCAATTTATTTTCTAAATTTTTATATTTATTATGATCAGTTTCAAATTTTTTTACTATGAATTTTGGATAAAGATTAAATAACTGAATAACTAAAGCAAGAGCCAAAACAAATGTAGGAGGGTAGTATAAACCCTTATTTGAGTTAAATTGTTTTAATAAATATAAAAATTTTTTATTTATACTTGCATCAGAAATAAGCAAATTTGCAGGGGCAGGTCTCTCCCATGGAGTTAACTTTGAATTCTTAAAAGCAAAATTATAATTTAAACGCATGAGGATAATATAGTGGTAAGTGAATAGATAGTTGAATCTATTGAGGCGGAGACTAATTCATGAATTTTCATGGATTTTGGAATGTAAGAAAAATCAGTTAAATCAAGCTCAGAAATCTTTCTAAATCCTTTTGGTAAGTTCATATTCTTTTTTATTAATTTATCTAACCCTGATCCCATTACAAAAATATTTGAGGGCAATTTTTCTTTATCATCACTCATGATCAAAATAATAGAATTTAAAAGCCTATCAAAATAATTTAAGCTTGTTTCTTCTAAATTATCTGATACATAAAGACTTGATCCAAAAGGTAACTTATGTGAAGTCAATTTAGCTAACTTACTACCAATTAAGACTGTCGTAGAAGTAGATTCAATATCAATTAATATAGTAATTTCTTCAATTACTTTATTAGTAATATAATCAAAAATATTAGGTGCGGCTGGAATTAAACCTATCACTGGGAGATTAATTATTTCTAATGTGTTAGTCCATCCTTCTATAAGATCTTTCTTTGAATATATTGCTCTGACTAAACCATTAGAAATTTTAGGATCTGACATCCTTAAGAAATCAACAATTGTATTTACAGGTAAGTAAGGACTTTTGGATTGAACTTTAACATCTGATTGTGTAATTTGTTTTAGATCAGATACTTTAAAAGTATGGATATTGAAGAAAGAACTTGATAAAACCACTAATAATGGAGAAGTAGTTAAATCTAAGAGATTTATTGAATCAAGCACTATATTTGCTAGTTCATTAGAGTCTTCAACAGTTGAATCTCCGATAACATTTCCTGGGATTGGTATTTCTGTAACCCCATCAATTTGTACCTTATTGTTTAAATTTATTATTAAACTTAGGAAAATCAAATTATGATCTCCATAAAAAATAATCCCGATTTTTTGGTCGGTTTTCTTTTTCTTAAATTTATCTTCTTTGGATGATTTTAAATTTATAAATTTGATGGATTTTAATTTGTCTGATAATTTTAAATGATATTTTTTTGTATTAATATTTGAATAAAACTTGGAAAAATTTTGTTTAATTTTTGATTTGTTTTTCTCCAGATTAAAAGTATTAGATAAATTTAATTTATTAAAAAATTGTTGATATTTTTTTGATTTTGCAAATTTATTAATTATTGAAGAAGGTTTTTGCTTTTTGGATGATTTTTTTCTTTTTGATTTTGGTCGATTAAGTTCATCTTTTTTAAATTGACTTAACTTTTCAATGATATTTTTATACCTTTCTGATTTAGAAAAACTTTTAAATAAATAAAAAGATTTTTTGTAGTTTATGGTGTTTTTGTTTTTTTTTAAGTTTCTTTTCTTTACCTTATCTATTGGGGAATTTATAAAGTTATAAATATTCTCAATATTTTTTTTGAAGAAATTTTTTACTAATTGCTTATTAAATTTCATAATGAATTCTTAAGATTATTTAAAATTAATCTGTAATTTTTAGATCCGTTAGAAATATCAACTGAAACATCTTCATAAGATATTGATTTAATTAAAAATCCATTATCTAAAGTATCACCTACTGAATAAAATTTCTGAATGCCTTCGCTTTGTATTATTGCGATTGATTCATTTCTAGATTTCGCTAAACCTTTAAATTGCAATGTTAAATACAAATCATCAGTATTTGTAATTTCAGTTTTTGATGGATTTTTAAATGGATTTCTTTTTGAATTTACTTTAGATATAGCAGATTCTATGTTGCCAACTGGCATTGGAATAAGTTTGTATTTGGAATTATTGAGAATCTGATCTGATGAAGTTAAATCTTTATTTATTTCTTCTGCAAAACAATATTGCCCAGAAAAATGTAGGCAACCAAAAAGTAATGTTGCTGTGAAAGTTAAAAATGTTTGATGAACAAAATTATTCATTAATCTTAAAAGACTTTTAAAAACTATTCAAAAATACAAAATTTAATATAAATTATAGCTATGTTTTTAATAAAAGCATAAAAATGTACTTAGTATATTTTTAAAATTTAATTTGCATTTTTTATTGAAGAAGTGATGTCAGCCTTCAGTCAACTTAAAGAAGAAGATAATATTCAAGGAAATCATGATATCAATGAATTTCTTACGGCTGAATTATGCGAAGATGCTGGAATAATCATTATAGATATTGACGAAACCACCTTGAATTTAGGTGCAATGAATTTAGATTACATCAAAGTTAAACAAGTTATTAATAAATTAGAAAATAATTTTAATTTGAAGGTTTCTTTAAAACAAATTACTTCATTAGAGTGGGAAACATGGTTTGAGAATACACATTCTGTTTCTGTAGAAACAATTCAAAAACAATCTGTTTCGAATAATTATGAAAGTACAGAGTCCTTCACTAAAGTTTTAGATAAAGAAAATGATCAAGTCGTTCAATCAATTAGTGATTCTAAGAATCCAAATGATAATGAATTAAATGATCAAGAATATTACGCAGAAGAAATTAATGATGAATTAATTGATGATGCTAATGATGAAGCTCTAATAAGACTAGCTCAAGCAAATATCGGAGATGAATCTGAAATGGATCATGATATTTTGTTCGGCGAGGAATTAACAGATTCACCTGATCCAGTAATTGCAGGAGTAGCTTCTATTCTAAGTAAATGCTTTACACTAAAAGGTTCCGATATTCATGCTGAGCCATTAGAAGATAGGTTAAGGATAAGATATAGGGTTGATGGTGTTCTTAAAGAGGCATTCGCTTTCCCAAAATCGCATGTGAATCCTATTATCAGCAGGATTAAAATAATGAGTAAGTTAGATATTTCGGAAAAAAGATTGCCACAAGATGGAAGAATCAGATGTCTTCTTAGGGGAAGAAAGTCAGATTTCAGAGTTAGTACACTGCCTGGCAGGTGGGGAGAAAAAGTAGTTCTAAGAGCATTGGAAAGTGATAATTCAGTTTTGAATTTGTCTAAATTAATTACAGAGAAAAAAGAGTTAGATTTAATTAATAATATGTCAAAATCTCCTTATGGAATCGTAATTGTTGTTGGCCCAACAGGTAGTGGAAAATCAACTACACTCTATTCAATGTTAAGCACTCTTAATAAACCAGGTGTAAATATTAGTACTGTTGAAGATCCAGTTGAATATACCTTAGATGGAATTCATCAAGTTCAAGTTATAAGGGAAAAGGGTCTTGATTTCTCTAGGGCTCTAAGATCTCTAATGAGACAGGATCCTGATATTATTCTTGTTGGAGAGACTAGGGATAAAGAGACAGCGCAAGCTGCAATGGAAGCTGCTTTGACTGGTCATATGGTATTTACAACATTACATGCTAATGACACTGCTACTGCAATTACAAGACTTGCGGAAATGGAAATACCTCCCTATTTGATAGGAGCTTCAATAATTGGGGTTGTAGCACAAAGACTTGTAAGAAAAGTATGCAAATCATGTACTGAATTTAAGAAGGTGAATCATAAAGATAATCAATTGGCCGCTCTATATGGAGTTGAAAAAGCAAGATTTATAAATACTAAAAATAAATCATGTTCCGTATGTAATGGGACTGGGTATAAAGGTAGGATAGGTATATATGAAGTAATGAAAGTAAATGAGACAATCAGAGAATTAATTATGAACCAATCAAATGCGGATGATATAAGGGAGAAAGCTTTTGATAAAGCAGGTAGGAGTCTTTTATCTTATGGAATGAATTTAGTGAAGAATGAATTGACTACAATTGAGGAAGTTGAAAGGGTATGTTTACTTAAGGAAACTGAAGAAAAGGAATTATGAAACTAACAAATCTTATGTCTGAATTAGTTAAACGTAATGGGTCAGACTTACATTTGACTGGAGATAGTTTTCCTTTCTTCAGGGTTCAAGGACAAATTCTCCCAGCCTCTAGTGAAATATATTCTTCTCAAGATCTCAGAGCGGACTTAGAGCAAATTCTTGGTTCAAAAAAACTTGCTACTTTTGACGTAAATAAAGAGCTTGATTGTAGTTATGGCTTAGAGGGAATAGCAAGGTTTAGGATGAATATATTTTTAGATAGAGGAAAAATTTCTTGTGTGATGAGAGCTCTGAATACAGTAATTCCCAGCTTTTCCAAAATAGGAATACCAGATAGTGTTCAACAACTTTTAAGCAGGCCTAGAGGATTAATGCTTGTAACAGGACCTACAGGTTCTGGAAAAACAACAACTTTAGCGAGCGGAATTGATTGGATAAATACCAACTTCGCTCATCATATACTCACGATTGAAGATCCTATAGAATTTATTTACCCAAATAAAAACTGTCTTGTCAGGCAAAGAGAAGTAGGTGAAGATACTAACTCATTTTCAAGTGCTTTAAGATCAGCCTTAAGAGAGGATCCTGATATTATTTTAGTTGGTGAAATGAGAGATCTTGAAACAATAAGTTTAGCTATAACTGCTGCTGAGACAGGTCATCTTGTTCTAGGAACCTTGCATACTGCATCAGCATCACAAACAATTGACAGAATTATTGATGTATTTCCAACCTCACAACAGATGCAAATCCGCGTTCAACTATCCTCCTCATTAATAGGAGTAATCTCGCAAACTCTCTGCAAAACTATCGACAATAAGAGGGCTTTAGCTGCAGAAATTTTGGTGAATAATAATGCAATATCAAATCTAATACGAGAAGCAAAAGCATCACAAGTATACTCTCAATTGCAAATAGGAGGTAAGTTTGGAATGCAAACTTTGGAGCAATGTTTATCTGAACTTGTTTCTAAAAGTATTATTACTACTGATGAAGCAATGTATAAATGTAATAGACCAAATGTTCTTAAAGCAATTCTTGATGAGGTAAATTCAAATCAAGATAGTAATTAATTATGCCATCTTCAAAATTTAATCAAGAAAAATAGTGGATTACAAATTTATAGAGAATGCCAAGTTAAGGCAATTAATGCAAAAGGCTAGATATAAGAGAAAGGTTCTTGATAACCCTAATAGGCCTCCAAAACATGAGCAAGCAAAAATTCAACAAAAATATAAAAATGTAATACCAATACCATCAAAAAAAAAGAATGTACGAAATAAACAAAAAAGTAAAATATCTTTCTTAAAAACATATGTTGAATTAAAGATTCAAGAAAGAAAAGAGTTTATTGAAGGAGATATGCCTGCTTTGAGGGAAAAGAGAAAATTAATAAAACCAAATTCAATGAAGGGTCGAAGATTAAAAAAACCTCCTATGAAAGATTTAGCTGTAGCAACTAAGCAATTATCTTCAATGATTAGGACAGGATTACCTTTGCTTGATTCTTTAAATATAATTTCTGATACATCTGAAAATACAACAATTAGATATGCATTTAAAGAAATAGGTTTAGGAATTAGTAAAGGTGCAACAATGTCAGAAATGTTAGATAAATATCCTGAAGTATTTAACGAGATGTATAGAGCACTTGTCTCGGCTGGCGAGACAGCTGGCCTTTTGCCGTCCACATTAGATCGTCAAGCAAAACTGCTCGAAAGTCTCGCAAAGATTAAAGGCCAAATAAAAAGTGCATTGTCATATCCAACTGCAATAGCAATTTTAACTTTAGTAATTGTTGTCATAATGATGCTTTTTGTAATTCCTATTTTTGTAGATATATATGATCAATCAGGAGCTGCTCTGCCAGCAATTACTCAAATTCTTATTGATATTTCTGATCAATTACGATCAATAGAGTTCTATTATAAGGCTATCCCATCTGGAATAGGTATTTATTTTCTATATAAATATTTTTCAAGCAGAGCATCTGTACTTTGGTGGTATGACAAAACCTTACTCCAATTGCCAATTACGAAAGATTTAGTTACAAAGTCCTGTCTAGCAAATTTCTCCAGAACCCTCTCTTCGCTAAATAGTGCAGGTGTTCCAATTTTGGAATCGCTAACTATCGCAAAAAAAACTTTAAAAAATAGAGTTTTTAGTAGGATAATTGATAATGCATATGTTGATATTCAGTCAGGGAATCCCATGCATAAAGCATTAGATAAAGAATCAGCTATTCCAGTAATGTTTACATCTATGTTTCGCATAGGTGAAGAGACAGGTGAATTGAGTGAAATGATCACAAAATTAGCAGATTTTTATGAAGATGAAGTAGAGACAAGTGTTAAAAGTCTTACTTCTATAATGGAACCATTAATGATTATTTTTGTTGCAGTCTTTGTAGGAATTATTTTAATAGCAATGTACTTGCCAATGTTTAGTATGATGCAGACTGTTGGTTGATTCTAAAATTGTTTAAAAAATATAAAATTTAAAAAAAATGGATTTCCAAAATACCAGACCATTAATCCTGAAATAGAAATAAATATACCAAAAGGTATTTTTTGATTCCTTTTAATCTTTTTAAAAAGTAAACCAATTAATATAATAATTCCAGCTAAATTGAAACTTAACCAAATGGTAATTAATATACCTTGAATACCTAGAAAAGAACCTAGTAAAGCAACTAATTTTTCATCACCTCGCCCTAAAACTTCTTTTTTAAAGACTTTCTTGCCGAATATTCTTAATGTCAAAAAGATTAAATAACCTAATAAAGCTGCTGATAATGAATAAAAAAAATAATTAAAATTAAAATGATTATATTTGCTAATAAAAAGAGAGCTTATAAGACCAATCAACAAACCATTAGAAGTAATAGAATTGGGCAGCCAATAAAACTTCAAATCAAATAAGGATAAACAGATGGAAATAAATATCAACACAAGACCTAATATTCTTGTCAATAAAAATGGTGCATCAATATAAAAAGTGGGCCTAGAGTATAAATTTAAAACAAATAATAAAGCAGTTAGGAATTCAATTATTGGGTAATTTATTGAGATATTAGCTTTACATTTTCTACATTTACCAAACAATAAAAACCAACTTAAAATTGGGATATTATCAAACCAAGCTAGTTGATATTCACATTGTATACATTTGCTTCTAGCAAAAACAATAGATTTCTTTAGAGGAACTCTATAAACTATTACATTGATAAAACTTCCAATAGAAGCTCCTAAAAGAAACATTATTAAAACATTTGATTCCAATTTATTTAATTAGTCTTTTAACCATAAATTATATTTATTGATTTCTTTTTAAAACAAGTCTTTCTGACATTATCTAACCAAATTTGAAATATCCTGATTCTTAATGAGTGAATTTATATGTATTATTTTCAACTAAAAATAATAAGCTATAAAAATTATAAGAGTGAAAATCTGTAAAGGTTTAGTTAAAACCACCAAAATTTTTGATAAAAGAATATAAAAAAGCTACCTTTTTATTCACACGAATTAACCCATTTTCATAGGTGGTCTAAAAAAGAATTCTTAATTTTGAATCAACCACTTTTTCTAACCCTTTTTAAAATTTTAATTTTAAGAACTATTTATTACCCTTACTCTATATTCACAAATTATTTAGTTTATACATAAGATTTTTTATTTATCAATTTCATATGATAATTATTACGTTAACCTTAAAAAAACTGAATGTTTATTTTATAATTTGAAAAATAAATAACACTTTTCAATTTTTTAAGGTTTTGTTTTAAAAATAAAATTCTTTATTTTGATTCACTCTTGATTAATCGTTTAATAAGATGAAAAAAAATTTAAAAAAAGAAACACAAATACTTAATGTACTTTACGAAACTGCACATGCAGAATTTGGCTCTGCCTTAGAAATGCTAGCTGCATGCAAAAAATGTGATAGTCCCTCAACAGCATTTGGCTATTTTCATCATGCTAAAGATGAATATAATCATGCAAATACATTTTTCTCTATTTTGAAGCCAAAAGCAAAAAATGTTGTCGTTAGTAAAGCCAGAGAATTAAGATTTCAACCATATTCTGTAATAACAAAAGGGTATGTTTCTCCTAAAGGATTTTTAATTGAATTTATGCATCTTAAAGACTTTATTGCATTTGTTTATACTAATGAGCTTCTAGCAAATTCCTCTTTTCAAAAAATGCTTACTTTACTAGGAAAAAAAACTGAAGATGGAGAGAAAATTTCAAAAATTATGGAAGATGAATTAACCCACCATGGAATGGCAAAAAAACATTTTTTAAAATACTATCCTGCTCTTCAACCATGGCAACTTAGGCTCTATAAAACTAGAGAACATATTAAAAATAATGGTAGAAAGTTTTATGATAAAAATCTTAAGCTCTTAGAAATTATTTTTAAGCCTATATATCTCTCTTTTTCATACTTTATAGGAAAAATAATTTCTTTTTTAAATCTTAATGAGTTTAATCGAGAAGGCAAAAATTTAATGGATATTTCTCAAAAATCCATTTTATAGAGATAAATGTATATTGGTATTTCTGCATATAATCATGAATCAGCAGCTGCATTGATAGATGATAAATGTGAACTTATTGATTTTTGTAAGGAAGAGTCAATTAGTAGAATTAAAGGGGATAAAAGTTTTCCGGCGAGAAGTATTCAAAAAATACTAGATGATAATAATTTGGATATAAAAAATATTGAAAAATTTATTTTTTATGAAAGACCTTTAAGTGCTTTTTTATACCCTCTAAAAATTGCTTCAATGAATTTGCCAAAGAGTATTCCATTAATGACTCATCAATTTAGGAATTTTAAGAAAAGTTCACTGACCTGTTTTCTGGATTTATCTAAGATTTATTCTGGTTCTGAAAAGAAACTGTATTATTTGGATCACCATTTAAGTCATACTTTAACAGCGCTTCTTTATTCTGAGGTACATGAAAATTTATGTTCAATTGTAGTAGATGGTTTCGGAGACCGAAGTACTGCTTCAATTCATAATGTAACTGATCCATATAACATCAAAGAACTATGGAATCTAAAGTATCCTTTCTCTATAGGATTATTTTATTCTGCAATAACGGATTATTTAGGATTTTCAATTAATGAAGGCGAATATAAAGTAATGGGATTGGCTGCTTTTGGTAATCCAAAAAGTAAATATAATCAAGTAATAAACAAATTAATTTATTGGGATAAAAAAAACAAAAGTATTAAAATAGATTTGAAATACTTTAATTATCATACTTCAATTACAGATTCGTATAGTGAAGAACTTATACCTTTATTAGGATCTCCAAGGAATCCTTTTAATCAATTGCTGCCTGAGGATTCTGATTTTCAAAGATATGCTGATATTGCAAGAGCTACTCAAGATGTAACTGAAAAATTACTTATTGAAATTTTTAAATATGGTCATGAACTGACTGGTCTAACAAGTTTTCTTTTCTCTGGTGGAGTGGCGTTGAATTCTGTTTCTTTAAAAAGATTAGCAAATTTACCTTTTGTCGATCAAATTATTGTACCTCCCTCTCCTGGAGATGCAGGAGCAGCAATTGGTGCTGCCTATTACGGCTTTTTAAAAGGAAAATTTGGTTCAGATATTATAAAGAAACCCTCGCTATTTCCCTCTCTATCAAAATTTGATAAACAATTTAATCAAGCTTCAAAAATTATTTCAGAGGATTTTCATGTGTTAACTCAGGAAAAAGAAGAAGCATTAATAGTTTGTTCTAAATTAATAAAGAAGGGTGAAATTATTGGAACAATAGTGGGTAACGCTGAAACAGGTCCAAGGGCTCTAGGCAATAGATCACTAATTTGTGATGGGAAGAACCATGATGCTGTAAAGTTTCTAAATACAGTAATAAAAAATAGAAGTCCATTCAGACCAACAGCACCTGTAATGAAAATGGAAACGGCTAGAAAATTCTATAAAATTAATGATGCGCTGATAAAAGCATATTATTCAATGAGTGCTACATGTGAATGTCTTGAGGATTCAGATGCTTTAAATTTTCCTGTCACACACGTTGATGGCACGGCAAGATTGCAGATAGCAGAAGAAGGTTCCTTTATATTTTCCTTACTATCAAAATTATCTTCTTATGATGTAGATATTTTGGCTAATTCCTCTCTAAATATTAGTGGTGATCCAACCTGCTTAGACTTTTTTGATGGCTTGTTGGTGGGAGTGAATTCGAAACTTAACTACTTACTAACCGATTATGGTTTATTAGAAAAAAAATCGTAAAAATGCAATTTTTTAGACTTATTAAACATATATTCGTATCATTGTGGAAGAATGCCAGTCCATTACAAGCTGCAATAATAACTGCGGTTATAGTTTGTATACTAGCTTTGTTAATTATAAGTCTTGTTCAAGCAATAGTTCCGTTTACATATATTGCAATATAATTACCTTAATGAATATAAAAGTAATTTTATATTTAAAGTTTTAAACACTTTAATAAAATAAAAAAATAGAATTAAATAAAAACTAAATAAATATCTTTACTAACTAAAATATTCCTATTTTTAAAATAAATTTTTAATTTTATTTACTCACAAATCTATTTCTTCTTGTGAAAATTATCTTGCATAATGTTGAGAAAAAAAGATTGTCAACTAATAATATTTTAAATTACACATGAATAATTTTTGATTTGGTAAATCTATTAAAAAAATAAATTTTACTATAATTTATTAATGAAAATTTTATCTATGATAAATTTTGTTTTTTTAAATACATTAACAATAACTCTCATTACTTTAATAATTTCAGGTTGTTCCAATCTAATAATTTATAGCGAGGATTCAAGAATTAATGAAATTAAATTAAAAAAAGATATTATAAGTTCTTATTCTAAATCACTTTTAAAAGATCCAAAGAATGAACAATTAATCTTTGATAGAGGACTGGCAAGATATGAATATGGAGACTTCAAAGGAGCATTAAATGATTTTGATAAGGTTTTTAAAATTTCAAATGATCAATATACCCTTTATTTAAAAGCATCTACAAAAGTTGAATATGGTGATTATGAGGGAGCATTATTTGACTATAAAAAATTATATGATCTACCAAATTTAAAAAGAGAAATCTATCATGATATTGGATTAATAAGATTTCATATTTCTGATTATTCAAATGCATTATTGAATTTCAATAAGGTTATTGAAGGTGGCAAATTTAATTATCGAGATCTATTGATAAGGGGATATATAAACACTAAGCTTAGAAAATATAAATCTGCAAAAAAAGATTATGATAAATCCATTCAACTAAACAAAAAAGATTATATAAGTTTTAATAATAGAGGAGTAAATAATTTTAAGCAGAGCAATTTCAGAGGAGCTCTGGATGACTTTAATCGTTCAATAAAATTAAATCCTGGTAACTATAACAGTTTTTATAATAGAGCACTTACTTATAATAAATTAAACTCAATAAAAAAAGCTTGTAGAGATTTAAAAAAATCAATCAAGCTTGGTAAAGATGTTTTTAAAGAGGAATTCTACTTTATTTGCAATAAAGATTTAAAAGTAAATAACAATTAATTAATTTAATCATCTAAAAGTGCTTTCTCTTCATCTGTCAAAGGTAATCCTTTTCTTAGCTTAAATAGAGCTTTAGCTTTTTGCTGCTTGGCTTTTTTCTTTTGTCTGCCTTCTAATGTACTAGTGCCGCTTCCACCACCACCGCCGCAGGATAATAAAAGCCCCTCTGATTCTTTTTGTTCTAATCTTTCAG
>Ga0160422_10000558_pt1 | contig 22807 bp, 14 predicted proteins | sample Fk160mmetaG_FD_108192 | JGI IMG/M metagenome (GOLD analysis project Ga0160422, IMG submission 108192) | Marine microbial communities from the Central Pacific Ocean - Fk160115 60m metaG | ecosystem: Environmental > Aquatic > Marine > Oceanic > Photic zone | place: The Central Pacific Ocean...
TTTCCGGATGCCAGAGAGCGTAACTTGGAAATAGAATATGAGAGGAACTCAGAGAGGTACAAGTTCCTTAAATGGGGGCAATTGAGCCTTGACAACTTCAGGGCAGTACCTCCTGGAAGGGGAATAGTGCACCAAGTAAATCTCGAATGGATCGCTAGCGTAGCCAGGGAGGAAGACGGAACTTGGATTCCAGACTCCCTTGTTGGCACTGACTCCCACACTACCATGATCAATGGATTAGGGGTTCTTGGTTGGGGTGTCGGTGGAATAGAGGCAGAGGCGGTGATGCTAGGACAGCCGATCTACATGCTGCTTCCAGAGGTTGTAGGTTTCGAACTAAGAGGGGAACTACAACCAGGAGTTACAGCGACTGATATGACCCTGAGAATAGTTGAGATGCTCAGGGAGCACGGCTGCGTCGGCAAATTCGTGGAGTTCCATGGCCACGGACTCTCTAGCCTGAGTCTACCAGATAGGGCCACTATTGCAAACATGGCACCTGAGTACGGGGCAACATGCGGCTTCTTCCCCGTCGACCAGATCACTCTTGACTACATGATACTCTCAGGAAGAGGCACTGGTCACGTGGAGGATGTGAAGAGATTCATGTCGGCTCAGGGTCTATTCTATGAACAGTCATCGGCTACCCCCAAATTCACATCGAATCTCGAATTGGACCTGAGAACCGTAGAACCCTCACTTTCCGGACCAAAGAGGCCTCAGGACAGAGTCTCACTGTCAGAAATGCAGTCTCACTGGAGAGCGAGCCTAAATGCTGAGACCGGCCATCAGGGTCATGGGATTGACCCCAGTAGGAATACAGACTCGTCACCGATAGAGGGAAGGGGATGTGATTTGAATCACGGAGACGTAGTCATCGCAGCCATAACTAGCTGCACCAACACCAGCAATCCAAGTGTTATGATCGCAGCAGGATTGATGGCTAGGAACGCCAGAAAGAGAGGATTACAGATCAAGCCTTGGGTTAAGCCCAGCCTAGCTCCTGGCAGCAGAGTTGTTACCGAGTACTATGATGCATCGGGTCTTTCCGATGACCTGGACTCTCTGGGATTCAGCGTAGTTGGCTACGGATGCACAACTTGCATAGGAAACTCCGGACCTCTGGATCCTGAGGTAGAGGCAGCAATAGACGATGGGGATTTGGTTGTGGGAAGCGTCCTCTCCGGGAATCGTAATTTCGAAGGAAGGATACATCAGAAGATCAAGGCGAACTACCTAGCTAGCCCACCTTTGGTAGTGGCCTACGCTCTGGCAGGAACATTGGACATAGACTTCAGCAAGGAACCCCTGGGCCTAGATAGTACCGGAGAGCCTGTAATGCTTTCAGACATTTGGCCTAGTGATGAGGAGATTCGCAGAACCGTAGAAGCTGCCATTGGTCCGGAGATGTTCATCAGGCGTTACTCAGATGTTCTAAGTGAGCCCAGATGGGACTCGATTCCCAGTGAAGCAAGTGAGCTTTTCCCGTGGGACGAGGATTCAACGTACGTGCGATTGCCCTCTTTCTTCCAGGGCATCGAACCCGAACCATCTCCGGTAGAACCGATATTGGATGCGAGGGTCCTGGTGAAGGTTGGCGATTCGGTTACCACCGATCACATCAGTCCTGCGGGGGCCTTCCCTAGCAGTGGCCCAGCGGGCAAGTACCTTATGAGCAAGGGAGTCGAACCCCGAGACTTCAATTCCTTTGGGAGCCGTCGAGGCAATCATGAGGTAATGATCAGGGGCACATTCGCCAACATCAGGATGAGGAACCAGACTGCACCCGGAACCGAGGGAGGACTCACAACACACTTTCCAACCAAAGAGGTAGTTTCCATACACGAAGCCAGTGAGAGGTACCAATCAGAATCCACGCAACTAGTGGTATTGGCAGGCTCTCAGTATGGCTCCGGAAGCAGCAGGGACTGGGCTGCAAAAGGCACCTTACTTCTTGGCGTTAGGGCCGTAATAGCCAAGTCATACGAGCGGATTCATAGGTCTAACCTAGTGGGAATGGGAGTTCTCCCACTATCATTCTATGATGGGACCGATGCGGAGTCATTGGGTCTCGATGGCACCGAGCTCTACAGCATCCCTGCTTCTGGTGATCTCGATCCGTTCTCTGAGATAATCGTAACAGCAGAGAAGGAGGACGGGACAGTGGTCAGCTTCCCTGTAATTGTCAGATTGGAGACGCCAGTAGAGGTCGAGTACTACAGGAACGGAGGAATCCTGCAAACGGTCCTCAGGAATCTGGCAAAAGATTGAATTCACAAACAGAAAGGATCGAGGGTATAGAATGGCAGAAGACGAATCCGAATCAGACAATGGACTTCCTGGACCCCCGCCTGATCCGTCCAAGATCCCATCCATTGTAAGGAAGGTCGGTGACCTCAATCTGGCATCGGAGGCCGAAGAGCACGGAATCTCGAAGAAGACTAAGCCGGACATCAGGGCGATAATGGAATTCCTGGACGAGATTGAGGACCCTGAACCCCTCAATAACAATCTCTCCGGGGACCCGATGGCAGAGTCCTGGCTCCAAATTCTCCTGACCTTGATAGTGAGGGAGCATGGACACTCATCGTTGGATGTGGGCACCATAGAGCTCCTCGTGGGAGAGAGGATGAACAGAGAGAGGATCGATCTGGAGATTTTCCTAGACAGGCTATGGCTAATGGGTAGGCTCGAGAAGGTCTACGGCGGCGAAGAAGTGAGTTATTCGCCTAATCCAAGCTGGCTCGAGATGAAGTAATTCGGCGACATTCCCTAATGCACGAAAAAAACACGTCTCGGTAATGCATAAGAGTGGTCGGAAAGTCCGAACTAACATGATGAACGTAAGTATGAATGGAAACCGTAAGCATGGAAGCGGCGGGAGGGCAATAGGACTGGTGTTCCTCATGCTGACTTCGCTGTTTGTCTCGGCAGTGCCTTATGCTTCTGCTTCCCACACTACCCAATACGCAGTACAGAGAGATCCCCTCTACATCACGATCGGAGATCTGGACTGCGATGGTGATAATGACATAGGCTCCGGCAGCGGCTTTGGACACTTCATTAGCTTTCTTTACAACGATGGAAACGGCGGCTTCGCGGACAGGCAGGATGTCCAGATATCCAACAATGACTCGTACAGGGCAGGTTTCCGGGACGTCGCCGACGGAAATCGAGTGGAGATAGCCGATGTCGACGGTGACGATGTTAACGACATCATCTACTACCAACAGAACGTTAGGTTCGTCGGTGAATCGTTCATCAGACCAGCGAACCTCACTGTTCTGAAGGGAGAATGCGACAAGAGGGTCAACGAATGGGAGGAGATGTTCGAAACAATCACCGTAATCAACCCATATCTCGCGGATTTCGATGTCGGTGACATCAATGATGACGGATACACCGATGTCGTATTCTCGTCAACCGACGCTACCTTCGCCAACCAGTTCATCCAGATATACAAGGGGCCTGATTACAGCCTCCCCTCCAATCAGCACACGCCCATCTCGGTTCCTCTCACAAGCGGCTACTATCAGTACCTCAAGTTGGGTAATTGGAACGAGGACCTTCTGGAGAATCCACTCACCGGAGACCCGGTTCCAGGAGAATGCGAGGATCTGGACATCTGGCTACTCAGAACTCCCCCATACAATGCAGGCGTTGGATACTCCGCGGGAACCTTCGACAATGTGACCGTGCTCGAGTACGATTGCGTCACCGGACAGTACCCCAATCCAATGGACCCAACCGGCTCAGGGACAATTCACGAGTTCAAACTCGATGCTGAGCACGACTACCCGATGTACGGGTTCGACATAGCAGACTCCAACCCCGACGACGAAGTCAATGAGATAGACATCATCGCGACAGTAGATGGCATCACTGGAAACGTGTCCTACGCCACCAAGACATCCTCGGGGTGGAACAAGCAGAACTACGTGGAATTTGGTGACTTCCTAGGAGCATCCGTAACCATTGCAGACGTCAATCAGGACGGGGAGTTGGACTTCTTTGTCCCGACATCCCTCACCCTATTGGATACCCAAGAGTCAACGGTCCAGAACCAGACCTTCCTTCTCAGGCCCAACCTCAGAGCCCTGAACACCGTGCAGATTCTGCTTGCAGACCCAAATACTGACGGATACCTGCCACCTCTCTCTTTCGATGTAGGAAGGAGGCCAACTATGGCCATGCCAGGGCAGCTCCAGGGGGGCGAGAACAGCGCATTGGAGGTTGTAATCGGCCAGGAGGATTACACATACAGATTCTCTAACAACGCCATGTGGTTGGATACCCAAGGCTATGCTGGTCAGGGCGACTATCTATCTGTACTAGTTTTAGACAATTATGATCTCGGAATTACCAGGGTTGAGATAGAACCGTCGGTAACCGATCCTGCGACATTCCAGAGCATCGTCGGCGAGGGTAATCGATGGGTCAACGTTACCGTGAAGAACACAGGTCTGATGCCCATATCGGGTGGAAGCTTCGACGTCGACCTTGAGGTCAGGGAGGTACTAGGCGGTACTGACACCGTCGTCTACTTCAACGACTTCGAGACCGACTCGCCCAATATCAACAATGGTGGAGCCACCCTGAACAAGTACTCGTACACAGGAGAGTATGAGTTAGGCAACTCCTCGTGGCACATAAACGAAGATCGATATTGGATAAGTCAAGACTACGAAGAGTACGATGTTGTCCACTTCAACAACAGTGACTACCAATGCATGCCAAACGGGACTGACACATGCCTCGCCACGGACGGCAACCCCGAGGAAAACAACGAATCCTGGGATGGACCCGTTGCGTACCCATACTGGGAGGCTGAGACCAACCCAACTAACTACTTCTGGTCCGGAGTAACTCACACCTACGAGTTAGATGACGGCAATACCACCGACGAAACCGGTTACTACAACCACATGGACGAGGCTCTGATATTGGAGGGCATCGATCTGTCTGGTGCCGATGCAGCTTTCTTGGACATGGATGCAATATGCACCGCTGGCTTCTTCGAACTATTCTTGAACGAACCATACGACGTCATCGAGAGATGGCTGTATGAGGACTCCTGCAGCATCGAGGTTTGGAGTGATGGCAGTGGATGGGAGACCGTCTGGAGGTACGGGGGCTGGGACAACGAGAGGAAGTACAAAATCGAAGAGAGAGTCTCAAGCGCGCCCGACCCCGAGTACAATGATTACAATTTCAACTACTTCGGGGATTACCACAGCACGATGTGGAACAACTACACTCAATCCGGTGGAATCAGAGATTCCTGCGCGATTTTCTATGGATGTTGGGAAGATGGCGGCCAGGACCAGATGGCAGACTCGATCGATCTCACTCCGTATGCAGGACAGAACATAGACATCAGATTCCGCTTCAGGAGCGGCTTGGAGGGAACTGTTGGCCCAGAGGGATCCCTTGACTATTCGGGACTCGATGGTTTCGCCATTGACAACATATCCATCAGGACGAGGGACGTCAATTTCGGCGCCTCGACATTCGAGAGCCAACAGCTACAGAATCTGGATCTTCTCGCTGGCGAGTCCCTTCAGGTCCAATTGACGGCCGACTTCGTGGACAACACCACGTACTACATCTCGACCGTTCTTTCCAACTTCGACTTGGGTTCTGGGCAGGCAGACCAAGACAGCACCAATGACGAGACTCGGTTCCAGCTCACGGTCAGGAACCTGTACGATCCGGGACTCTTCGAGGAGCCATGGCTCAATCTTCTGAACGGAGAGCGATACGCATCGGGGGAGATGCCCATCACCGTTGGTGTGCAGAACTGGGGCAACACCTTCGTCGACTTCGACGTCGAGGCAAAAGTTCGGAATGCTCTACCCGAGCTGATCGCTGCCGAGGACTTCTCTGGATTCCAACCTATCTGGGAGGACGATGGAAACGAAAACGGGAGCAGGTTGGACGACTCCACTGGGTCAAATGAGATGCTGCCACAGAATCAAGGGGTGTTCAAGAACCAGGCATATTGGCTAGGTCACCCCTCGGACGGTTACGGAGACAGTTGGAACGAGACTCTTACACTCGAGCCGATAGAACTCACAGACAGCGGAGTGGACTTCACGTTCCTCAGCTTCGACTACTTCGCAGAGGGGGACCATATCTCTGACAGAAACGGGAACGTCCAATCAGTTCGAGACTTCTCGTTCTTGGAGGTGACCTGGGTCAAGGAAGGCGAGGTCTTCGATGGGACCATCTACGGTAGTTGGACCGACCTGAACGATAACGGGCTCAGGTATGCGTTCAACCCCTACACCGAGACTGTGTACAACTATTGCGAGGATTTCGACCAGAACGGCCTCTATGAGGAGGTCGAGTATGCAGGTGATCACTCTGGCGGCATCGGTGAAGACGGGTTCGTAACATGGTTCGACTCGGACAACCTCGTGAACACTGCTAGGATAGACCTGACCCACGTTCATCTCCTGAATCAGACTGCCGAGGACTCGATCGCGTGGACTGACGAGTGCACATCACTGGCAGGAGCGGAGGTGACCTTCACATGGAGGTTCTACTCCAACGACGACGGAGTCAACGGAAATGCAGGTTACGCCGGATTCGGCATAGACAACATAAGGGTTGACGATTACACCTTCAATGACGATGGCACGTACATCGAGACAGTGACTGGAATGGACGCTGCTCAGAAGAGGGTCATTGAGATGGGGGTCCATGACTTCGAGAGCGGACTCTACAGGATAGACCTGATGACCATCTTCAACAACACTGACAATACTACGAACTGGTTCGAAAAGCCTGAGATTAGCCAAGCTAACAACGTATCTACCATCCTTTTCGAGATCGCCAACGCTGACATCACGCTACTTCAGGCAGATGTTCTCGACTGCGTCGCCGATGCGGTCTACTCTTGCGTGTACCCGACCAACCCACAGGGCCAGCAGTCGCACAACTTCGCTGTTCCAATGTTGAACGGTGTCATTGAGGGAATCTACGAGGTGACAATGAAGATCGTTGACGAGGACACGGGGCAGACCGTATTCGAGCAGACATCCGACAACGGGCCGTTCGTTCTAGACCCGCACCAGAGGTCTCAGGCGAACTGGACTTCTCCCTACGACCTGTGGTTCGACTCCCACACGTACAACATCAGCTTCCAATCCACATTGATCGAAACCGGGGAGGACTCCGGTAACGAGAGATACTTCTCAATCGAATTCCTCGACAACATCGACGTCGCGATCCTCTCCAACCCGACCGACCAGAACAGGCTGCAGAGGGTTAAGCAGGACCTATCCTCGATGAACAAGACATATACCCAGCTAGAGGTGGAGGACTGGGACGTTTACGGAATGGAGGACTGGCTCGAGCACTACTCGAAGATCCTGCTGCCTTGGCAGACGGATTACAGCGTGGAGTATGGCGACTACTACGAGCTCCTCGGGACTCCAAACCCCGACAATGCCGACATTACCCTGACTGAGACTCTTATCGAATTCATGAGGGAGGGAGGGACTCTTCAGGTACATCTGGGGCCATACTACTCTGACTACGACGACATACAGAATCCGAACTCACCAGACAGGCTACCCTTCGGAATGAACGTAGTGATGAGGGACCATCACAACGATACCGTTGACCACAGGGTACTCTCAGAGAATGTGAGTCTAATAGACCCGTATCACCCTCTTATGTCCGGAATCGACCCATCCTCCCTTTCAGGGATAAGTGGTGGGACGCACGTGGCACTATCGGCGCTGGACCTAAATCAGGTCAAATCGGAGAATATTCCCCAGGTGTGTAGCGATGGAGCCCCCGGGGGAACCGAGGGCGGTAAGATAAGCGACGGCGGCACTTTCCACACGATCATCCGTGACTCGGAGAATCCTAGCCAGGCCCTCTTGTCAACTTGCAACATTGAGCAGGGAGGGATGATAATCACGACAATAGATGTAGAGAATCCCGCTGTCTCACAGCCATTCGGAGATCCAAACTTCGCCATGCTGTCTAACCTCCTTGACTTCCATCTTACTCCATACCCAGATGGATTCGAAATAGCCGGGGAGGGCTTCGAGCTAACTATTGACGGAGCAGTCCAGTCCATCGACGTGCTTACCGGAGCCTACGCCAGGAAGGCAATCAAGAGCTCCGCGGAACTTCAGTTCGGATTCGAGACGGACGTGCCCGGGATTCATGCAGACTGGTTGATAGAGTCTGCCGACGGTGGGGCAGTAACCGGCTGGGACGGACAGCCCCTTGGAAGCGAAAACAACCACATGCACAGCTCGAACTCCTCGCAGCCTGCGACAGCCATATTCTGCGTCCCAGACGAGAATGCCGAACTGGGGTGCAAGATCGATGCAGAGTGGAGAATCTGGTTGTTCCTGCACGACTCATACGGGAATACACGAATCACAAACATCTCTGTTTACACGAACGACATCAACGCTGACAGCACGCCTCCAGAAGCCCATATCGAGATAGTGGAGGACTCGTCTTTCACCGATCTCGTCGAGTTCATCGGATATCAGCAGACACCGACCGGAAAGCAGGACGAAAACGGCAACTGGATTATGGTCGACTCCCCCAAGTACCGGGTCAGGCTATCAGACACCGGAGACACTAGCATCAGATTCTCCTCCGCGAACAGTAGTGATATCGGAACTGGAATTGGAAAGTTCACTTGGTCAGTAAATGGCGACGGCAACAACGTGCAGACTACCGAGTTGCCTGGTAGCCAAGTAGAGTGGACCTACACATTCAGGAATCTGACTGCAGGAGAGAACACCATAATGGTTGAACTGACCGTGTACGATAAGAGGGACCAGAGGAACGAGGAACCGACCAGAGTCTTCTTCGAGGTAGTTGGCGAGATGTTCGGAGATGCGGCCCCGGAGGTTCAGTTCGATAGCATCGCAACAGCAGACGGAGAGTCATTCAACGGATTGGAGTCTGACATAATCAACATCACAGGAACCATAGTCGACAACGACGCTAGCGCGGATTGCGACGTCAAGGTAGAGGCATCATTGGATGACCTCTCGATATTCGATAAGAGCGATGGAATCAAGACAGCCCAGAAGGCGTTGGGGAGGTTCGACTGGCAGGAAGGGCTATGCGACGGTGACCAGTACTTCCTAACACTGAACATATCCCACAAGTACTTGGAAACAGAAGGGAACGTGGGCGTCATACACATCAGGCTTACAGAGGGGGCTTACGTCGTCGATGACCAGATCACTCTCTACACAGTCCCCAGGTCCAATGAGGAGCAGGGCGGCAATGAGGAGGGTAGTGGTGACACTTCCACTCTGTTGCTCGCTGGTGGGATAGTGGCACTACTGCTAATTGCCGTTCTTGGAGCGACGATGATTTTCATGAGAGGGCGCAGGGGGTCCGATCAGCAGGACTCTGTGGAATCATTCGGCGGCGTAGAGCAGATGGACCCAGTCGAGGCTTACGTGCAGCAGCTTGTGGCACAGGGCTATGATGAGCAAATGGCCAGACAGTACGCCACGCAATACTATGCGCAGTACTACTCGCAGCAGAACAAGGGCGGCGGTGGCTGATCAGAGTTCGGGTACCGAGGGCCTCCACTTCCGTGGTAGGGACTCCCCCGACTCCTCGATTAGCCCGAGCCTCTCTTGGAAGGCTGGAGTCCTCTTCCCTATGACGTATGTGTAGAGCTTGGATGACCTTATCTCTTCGGGTACGCAGACCTTCCCGCTGGAGCTCTCCGTGTCTATGGCCCTGTTGAGGAAGGACTCCGGACGGTTCAGCTTCAGCAAGAGCCTCCTAGAGAGGTTAATTACGACGAAGTACAGGGCGACAATGGTCAGCATCACAATCACAGTGGCATATGGTATCCCTGCGAACAAATAAGACACAAGTGACCCCAACAAGAAGACTATTGGCATGACGAACATCAGCAGGAAGTAGGTCTCAGTCAGTGGCTTCTTCTTCCTCATCCTGCTGATTAGCCCCCACGACTCATCATTGCTGTTCTGGGGCTCGAAAGACAACTCCTCCTCCATAGAACTCTGCTCCTCGTAGATTATTCTGAGCCTCTTTGCCCTAGTCTCGAGAGACTTACTGGGCTGCCTTTCTACCATTCTATCGAGGACATCCAGAAATTCCCCAGCTTGCTCGAAGCAACCCATCCTTATGAGAATGGAAATCTGCTCGAAGTAGGGAAGAACATCACTTGGAGCAACTTCCTTCCTGTCTTCCCACCATTTTAGTCCGTATTCAAGCATTCCTAGGTGGGCGATTATGATTTCTCCCCCAATCCTCCATGCATGCTCGTTATTCGGATCTAGCTCGACAGCCTTCCTGCTTGCGGCCATGGACTTGGAAGACTGAATCATGTCAGGCATCTGCTGCTTCCCCCTAGAATCTACTGGCAGCACCCACTGAGCGATAGCAAACCAAGCGTCTGCGTGGCTCTCGTCAATAGAAACCACTTCTTCGGCAAGAGATAGGGCAGTCTCCCTATCCCCTGCCTCATTGGCTTCTATGGCATCCAGCCATATCATCTCGGCACTCCTCGTCATGAGATTCGCAGAATACCCTCGATGAAGAATGCTCGGGTGCTAGGCTAACGCCTCTTGCCCCTACTATCCCTATTGGGTCCTCTCCTTCTGCCGGGACTGTGTGACCTCCGTCCTGATTTACCGGAAGCCCTCGGTTTGCCCTTACTCCCTCTTCTGTGGTGATTATTCCCTCTTCCGGAATTCCCTCCCCTCTTATTATCCCTTGAATCATGTCTCCCCCGTCCTCTAGATTTTCCCCCGGGGCTCTTATTGTATCTGTTTCCTCTACCATTGTTTCCCCTTGGGCGACTCTTCCGTGAATTTTCCCGGGGGGCAATCTCGACAGGGGATCCTACAGATGCTCTGGAGTCTATTCCATCGTAAAGGGGATGTACGTGTATCAGAGGCGACTCAATGGGGCCTAGAACAGTCTCCACCTTTCCCAATATCTTTCCGCCCCTAACTCTCATTCTGGCACCGAGACGAGGGGGCCTCCCTTCGAAGGAAATCAGCAGGCCTCCCTCATGAGACTCACGGTCCACTCTTCCCGAGAAACTCATTCTAAGATCTCCTTCTGAAGAAAATAGCCATCGATAATGCGATCAACAGTGAGGGGATGCCTGAGGCTGGAAGACTGGTTTCAGAAGAGCCACCTTCAGATGGGTCTGTAACTTCTGGGATTTCGATCATTGAAGTGTCTATAGATGTCTGAATAGTGGTACATTTACCAGACTGATCACAACCTGTAATCTCCACGTCAATAATCATCTGGTCATACTCTCCACCCGATGCTAGAGGTGCTAGGTCCACCCATTCAGTCTCCCAAGTATTCCCCATTACCTCGACTTGGTGGACGATATCCGCAATCTCGATTGTGAAAGTTACCACCTCTCCGTCTGGATCGCTGTATTGGCCCCCCACCTTCCACATCCATCCATCGAAAGAGGCCACTCCCAGTGTGAGTAACGGGGGTTCGCTTTCCTTAACAATTCCAAGATCGAACGTTCTTTTGAAAGACTGATTGCCAACAATAACTTCAATCCAGATATGTACTGGACCAGGGACAATACCTTGAGACGGCATTAGTACTTCATGAGTTCCCGTAATCCATCCATTATACTCTATTACCTGTCTTGGTTGCCCATCCTGCGACAAAGCAAGACGAACGGTGGTTTCCGGTTCCCATGACTCGGAGCGGGTGATTGTCAGGGGGTGCTCCTCATCTAAAAGCAGGCTAGTTGAGGAAATTGAAACTGGGACTCCGATCATCCATGTCCTGTTACCCGAAGTCTTTCCTGAGGAGTCTGAGGCTTGGCAAGTAACCTGAGTGATACCATCAACGTTAATCCACAATGAACCATCAATGCTCTGGGATAGCTCATTCTGTCCAGAGGTGCAGGAAATCTCCAGGCTCGCTACCCCGGATTCGTCATCAAACCAAGACGCAATTTCTTCCCATGTTGACAACCTGTTGGGGCCATTTTCAAAGACGGGGAACCAGGTCCCGTTAGCAGGTGCATTCAGGGTCCATTCAGGGGCTTCATTAGTAGGGATCGGGGAAGTGGTGAAGTCAGCGAAAACGTCTTCTCCCAAAGGCCAATTCTCCCTAGAGAAGTTCGAATCTAGTGTGTATGTGAGACTCCCATCATCATTTGTTCGAAGATCGTAACTTGCTGACCCGTCTCCTATGCAACTTCCTCTGATCGGTGCGGTATCGGTTTGTGGATTCTCCTCGTCTACACCTACGAATCTCCCCTCGCACTCCTCCCACATGTCCATCCTCAATTCGGGCATGACCGGGAAGGTGAAGTCTAGTCTAGCATTGCTCATATTGGATGAATTAAATGCTACAGTGAAGTCATTGGGGTCCGAGACTCCCCCTATCACCATCGTCGCATTGAGCCATAACTCGATCCTGCACTCATCAGTTCCTGACGACTGGTCAATCTCCATGTCACAGTCTCTAGAGCTCGATGGAACAACTGGAACCTCGAAACAATTCTCTTGGCTGAATCCCCGACAGTCTCTAACTTGTGAATGCCTCTCGGGAACTCCGTTGAAGTGACCTATGTTGGTTTGGTCACTCTCCCATGAAGTATTCATCCAGTCCACACCAACTCCTCCTCTATGGGAGGCCCCGTCCCTAATCCCAATTCGAGTGATACTGTATTCAAGACAGTCCGCGGCAATTGAGACCATGGCCTCAATCTCATCCGATGACAACCAGCCATCACCTCCAGAGGGCAGAATCCCATCTAGGAAAGAATCTAGATCGGATCTGATTTCATCGGCTAGGGACCAGTTAATCCATGCTCTGGCATCGACTTCAGCAGTCTGCCAGTCATCGTTCACGCGAACCTCGAAAATTGCTTGATTGTACATGAAAATATCCTCGAATGTTATCGAGCCGCATTGCTCCTCCAGAGACCCCCCACCGCCGAACTGCTCCATTTTTGTTTTGTCATTGGAGAGATGTTCGAAAGGGAGATATGTCGAGGAAATGAACATCGAAATACACGCGAAAATCACTCCTGCAGACCTAAACGACTTGCCGTCCACTGTCACCACCACGAAACCACAGGACATCATGGTTGGCATTAAAAATTGGCTCCTCAACCTATCTGTACAATTTCTCCTGTCCAGTGGAAGGCGAGAAGCTCATCATTCAATCCTTGGCCAAATCCGACAATCATCCCACCGCTCGAACCCACGTAATTCTGCATCCAGCCCCCATTTTCCTCCTTGAGAATCCAAATTGAACCACTACAGAAGTCCCCGTACAGATACCCACCTCTGAGATCTTCCGGCCCCCAGTCCATCCAGAATCCACCAGTAATCGAGCAGTTCCCGCCGGTGTGTGGGTATGATGCTACGGGTATTGTGTACTCCTCATCAACAGTGTAATTCGCATACTCTGTGTTGCAAGGATCACTACTCATAGGCTTGCTCCCCTCCATGTCGGCCCAACCCAAGTTTGCCTGAATATCCAGGGACACTAGATTGATCTCTTCCCAGCAGCTCTGGCCCACATCTGCAATCCATAGTCTGTCCTCACTATCTAGGTCAAATCTCCATGGATTCCTCAATCCGTAATGGAGAACGAAAGGATCCCCTACACTATCTTGCAGAACAGGACTAACTTCCCCGTCCACGTAGGAGAAGTAGAGTATAGAGCCCAGTTCGGTGTATGGATTTTGTCCATTTCCATCCGGATCATAACCGCTTCCACCATCGCCTAAACCCCAAAGATACTGATTATCCCCTATGTTCAACAGATGGCCTCCATTGTGATTTCTGAAGGGTTGTTCCACAGTCTTGAGTGTAGTAATGCTTTCCATATCTATTGTCCCGTTAGGACTAATCGAGGCGGAGGACAACAAAAGGTCGGAATCATTTGGACCATCGCAGCTTCCTTCCTCTATGTAGGATAGAAGTACAGAATGGCTTCCGTTGGAAGAGTGGGCGAATGCCATGCCGAGGAGCCCCTGTTCCACGTGACAGTCGCTGACTATCGTGCCTAGGTCTGCAACTTCAGAAATTACCTCTCCGTTCCATGAGTTAATTCGGCCTGATAATTCCACTAACCACAACTCATCGTTCTCTGGATGATTTAGGGAGAATATCGGGCTGTTAAGTCCCTGTAGGTACACGCTACAGGATAAGTTGTAATTCAACTCAATAGAACAATCCCAATTATCAGGTTCAGGCCAGACAAACTCGTCCTCCCCAGCAAGACAACCGCTAAGAGGACAGGTCGTCACCAAGATAGAGACAATCAACCAACTTCTCATTTAGGACCCTACTTTTCTATGTAGGCCTGAATCCCTGGTACATTTGAAACCGCGTCTGAATAAGTACCCAAATGCTCATCACCAGTGCTAGCGACCATTCCTGCGGTGTTGAGAACGTCATTTAGAATCTCACGCCCTTCAGCATCATCGTCAAGTGCGAGTAGGGCTTCTTGGATTACAAGCATTGTCTCTTGATCCATGCTGGCAGGATTGTACATCACAGGATGGCTGGGAGCCTGCCCGAAGGAAGGAAGCATGACCAACTCATCGAGCTCGAGACACCAATCCGGTCCGTCCGCGACTCCATCATCGTTTTCATCGCAATACAGGCGATACGCTGTATCCTTGACTAGTGCAATGTCTCCGTGACCCGTCATCATACACTTCATGGCACCTTTGTAGCCTGAATACTGTGTTCCGCCTTCTGGTATTTCGGAGTCCTCGTTGAAGAAGTTAGTCACAGTCGCCCTCAATGACTCGATTTCGTTTGGATCCCCGATCACTTCCGCATATCCATTACCAATGAGGTAGCCCATGGGGATTAGCATTCCAGCGCTTTTCAACCAGCCTGTATGGCATGATTTCTTCCCTCTCATAATTTCGAATGGATCCGTATCAGGGTCGTCGTCCAGGTGTGCCGCTGCGATTTCTGAATCAGCCTTGACCCAAGCCGCCGCGTTGTAGAAAACTCTGCCGTCAGGCTTCTTCTCAACTGCCACAACGTCAAGGTCGTAAACCTGGTAACCCAACCAACCTGCGGCTCCGTCTACCATGGCAATTTCGGCATTTCCATTGGCCACAGCTTCAATTGCTGCAACCTCATTCGAGACTGGGTAGACTACAACCTTCATTCCAGTCAATTCGCTAAGTTTGTCTGCCATCTCCTGTGGATTCGCCTCCCAGAAAAGGTATGTGTCCTTTACTTCGTAGGCGATTCTAACACAGTCATCATCGTCCCCACACTCGTCGTAACTTACGGTAAACAAGGCCCACAACACCGCGGCAGAAAGTATAATTCCAGCCAATGCAATCGGCACTGTCTTTCCCTGGGATAGCTCTCTAACTTTGTCAATCATAGAGGTCATGAAACCCCCGGAATGGATATTATTCATAAATTTAGGCCTACCTAAACATCAAAAGAACAAGCATCCCCCATTTGGGTGTGCCAGCGATAGTTAGATTGGAAAATTTGGAGGTCGGGTTTCATTCGACCCTATTATCCATTGAAAATTTAGAAATCAGCTCTGGTGATATATTAGCAGTTACAGGCCCCTCGGGAATAGGAAAGACTTCTCTGCTGAGGACGATTTCAGGACTTCTGAGGCCTATATCAGGTTTCGTCCAGGTGGACGGAGTCAGATCTCCAGATAGGCCTAGGAGAGGGACAATCGGATATATTCCACAGAAACTCGGTCTTGTCAGACACTCGAGCGTGTGGGCCAACGTTATGCTCGGATCAAGAGCGGCGAGGAGTAGTTCAGATTCCAAAGAAAGAGCAATTAATTCAATTACAGCAATGGGCTTAGAGGAAAAAAAATACGAGTCAGTCAAACGTCTGTCTGGAGGCCAACAAAGAAGGGTTGCAATAGCCAGAACTCTGGCGCAGCAACCCAAACTAATCTTAGCAGATGAATTCCTTAGTGAGTTGGACGAAAAAACATCTATGAGAGTCACCAAAGCAGTGACTAACTACGTTTCAGCGAGCGGTGCTGCGATGATATTAGTAGAGCACGATATCTCTAGGGCGAAGGAAATTTCCGATAGACTCCTCATAATAGACGACGGCCGACTGAATCCATTCATAACTGACACTTCGATTTTGGAGGTATAGATCATGGCTGGAATGGATCGTGAGTTCAAAGAGCTACTAATTTCGGTTACAACAGTAATAATCGGTTTCTGGGCGATTGTTCAACTTACTTCTGGTCTAATTTGGGATTGGAATGGATGGAAGGCCCTAGAGCCCCAATCATATCCTCCATGTGAGGTTAACAATTTCTTTCAGTTCGCATGCTCAACAGCGTGGATTGGTATGATTGAAACAATAAAAATCGCAATACTTGCAACATTCTTCGGAATGTTACTTTCTCTCCCTTTGGGCTTGCTAAGCTCTCGAAATCTATTTCCGAGTTATATCACGTACCCTTCTAGAGCCATTGTTTCGGCCTGTCGAAGCCTGCCCAGTTTAATCTGGGCCATTGTCTTCGTTATCATTGTCGGATTAGGTCCTACGGCGGGAGTATTGGCGATGTCGATCTATACAGTGGGGTATCTTGGTAAGATGCAGTACGAATCAATTGAGGGCATGAACAGCGCTCCACTGGAGGCTGCAAACGCGATGGGGCTTAGCAAAGCAGAGATTTCCCTATGGGTCGTGATTCCCGAAACAGCCAACCATCTAATCGCTCAGATGATTTTTATGTTCGAATACAATGTTAGGTCGGGTACTGTTATTGGCATTGTGGGGGCAGGAGGAATTGGGTATTACATTAATCTCTATCTTAAATTCTTAGAATATGAAAGAGTTGCAGCTTACTTGGTGATTATTTTCTTGGCGGTCCTGATTATCGATATGGTTTCGATATACCTGCGCTCCTTCTTCGTTGATGACTCAGAGAAGACAAAGCCTTCCTGGTCGGGCGTGATTTTGCCTCCTAAGGAAACTATAGATCCTCCAAGGTCTAGTAATCCGCAACAATTCTAATCGATCCACCATCGTAAAAAATCTGGATGTAGTCTTTGGCTTTGACAGTAAGGGACGCTAATGCCTCGTAGACTTCTTTCTCATTGACATTGAAAGCTTCCGCTGCTCTCTTGGTCGACCAAGCAACTTCGACGAAGTCTGATGCGGAAATCCATTTCAGAAGCCTTGCCTCAAAATCAGTCAAATCGGCAAGCGCCATTGGCTCCACCAAGGGGTTAGACAATTCAAAACTGTCCCAGAGTACACACGGTATAACAGAAAATGGCTAGGAAATCGCCGCAGCTCAGTGTCACACATTATTTTCACGTCAAAATTCAATATTTCGTTGTATTAGAATCACGAAAATCTTGTTGTACTTACTGAGATTTAGGGTTGCCTAAAAATTATAAGACATACCTATTGCGGATATTCAAGAGTTGACCAAAATGAATGGTAGACTAACCAGTTTGATGATGACTACACTGATGATTGCCTCTGCCCTAGCGGGTTGCGCGGGAAACGACGTTGATGTTGACCTAGATGACGAGGATGGAGGCTACACCTATGCCTCTAACGTTGACAACCATAGAATGCTGATGGGAGACGTTTGCGACATCAAAGACCTTTCCGGCGCATATGATTGGGATGAGGTCTCTGATATTTACGAGAACGGTAAATACGCTGAGAAGTCCGATGGATCCTTCAGGACACTGCAGGGCTTTGCCGATGCTTCTGGAAAGAATCATGCCTACGACGACTACTACGGTGCGGATGGTTCTTGGAACGATTTCGTCAGCGCAGCAATAAGCGGAACCGGTGCATTTGCCGGAGAATCCAACACTGTTAGGGATCAAGCAGTGGAGAAGGGTATCCAGAACGGCGTCATGACCGCCTACGCCATCCACGAGCTCAACGCAGCCATCATCAAGGCAGAAGCAGGCAACTGGGGACCAGATGATGCTCAGCACGCATGGGACGAGGGATGGGCTTTCTACCATGGCCCAGATGATTCAGGCCACGACTACGACGGATGCGGCCCATTTGCAACAGCTGCGAAGAGAGGCGGCAACTTCGGAACTGGAGACGCAACCAATGACGCTACCCTAGCAGCGATGAACGCTGGACTAGCAGCACTCGTGGCTAAGGACATGCAGGGTGTGGTGGATGCTCGCGATGAGGTTCTGAAGAACGTCGTAATCGTTTACTCACAGGCCTCTGTGAGGTACGCCTCCAAGATGACAGTAGATCTGGATGAGGCAAACGGCGACTACGATAAGCATCAGGCTGAGGGACACGCATTCTTCAGGGTAATCGAGGCATACATAGCTGACCACACAGATTCTTGCTACAACAACAAGACCCATGGTATGGCATACATCGGTGCGAGCGAGGCCAGTACTTGTGATGCTTTCATGTGGACACAATACCAAGGCTCTGATGTTTGCTACAACACTGCCGTACACATAGTATACGCTCCAGAAGGCGTAAATGAGACAATCTGCGAAGGATTCGCCTCAGTATTCCCTGGAAGTGGCATGCCTGGATACTACGCTGACTACGGCGCATCCAAGATCGTCGAAATCTTCGACCTGAAGAATGACGGCGACACAGATGCAGACTACGAAGCGCATGTCCGAATGTACCTGCAGCCTGTTTGGGATGCATTCGGAATAACCGCAGATGACATAGGAACTCTACAGTAAGAGTAACGTTGGCGGGGGGCACATCACCCCCAGCATCATTTTCGGTACCGTACTACCGGTCCCCCGTCAACAACACTCTGGTCGGATTAAACAACGATTTAACCTCTTAATAATAAGGAAGTGACTTGAATGAGCGACAATAGCCTGCTACTGATTTTTGGTACAGAAACCGGCAATGCCGAGGAATTGGCTGAAGATGCCGCTAACATGGCGAAAGGCTTCGATTTAGAAGCAACCGTAATGGACATGGAAGACATAGAACCAGATGATATCTCAACATCCAAGAGACTGATCGTAGTATGCAGTACATGGGGGGAAGGGGAACAGCCAGTTAACGCCCAGGACCTCTATGATGCTGTTGAAGAGACAGAAGAAGGAAGCATGGAAGGCGTCAATTTCGCAGTCCTAGCCCTTGGAGATACTGCTTTCGAACTGTTCTGTGAATCCGGCAAAGAGTGGGACAAAATTCTGGAGGAAAAGGGAGGTAACAGAGTCAATGACAGAATAGATTGTGACACAGATTATGATGATTACGCCGAAGAGTGGTTGGAGGACACCTTGGGACTGATGAAAGAAATATCCTAATTCTTTCCAGTCATGGGCAGAACCTCCCAACAAAATCGTGTCAGAAATCGTCAGTTGACTTAATACTAAATTTTGTTTCGGGGTTACTAGTAAATGAGAGAACTTACAGTTGCACTTCTGATGTTACTGCCTTTGTTATCAGGGGCGTCATCGGCGCAAGATTCTGAACAGGATCTGTTTAGCATATCTGGAAATGTATACGATTCTGAGGGCGACTTAGCTGGAGCCACCTCGATAAAGGTCGGCTCAATGAATTCGATTTGGTCAACAGATGGAATATACTCATTCGACAGTATTTCTCCGGGGGAACACACTGCAAGAGCCTACTTCATGAACGACGGTCATACGGTGGTGTATCGGAAAATTTCAATTCAATCAGACTTAGAGATTGATTGGCACGTTCACAAAAACTGGGTTACATTCGAGCAAGAAGGAAAAGAGGATTACGACTCGGTCTCGGTAGAATTGATACAAACTTCTGAAACTCTCCAAGAATATTCCAATATTGGTGAGTTTGGCCCTCATGAAATAGGCAGATACTTCACTCTGCTGGCAACGTATGACGACCATAACGGCTCCACCCAATATGTTCATTTTAGGATGGAAGCAGGATCATCCTCAAATCCTAGCCCAAACCATTTCCAACTCAGTCATGGGCACAACAGTATCTACGGCTTCTTGTCTGATTTGGATGGAAATCCAGTGCCCGGCGTTGTAGTGAGTGCGGGAGAAAGATCTTATGTGACTAACTCAGATGGATTTTACCTACTCCAAAATCTCGAGGTAGGCACCACTCAAAATGTCACAGCAACGTTTTGGGGTAACGAACTAATGCAGGCTACCCCAGTGGAAATAACGGACGGTCATGGCTGGACCAATCTAACCGCAACTGCTGACAAGAACATGCCGGAATTTGCTAATTTCTCGACACAAATTATCACCTCATCACTAGAGAAAGTCAACATCTACTGGTCAGGAGGAAATTATACTGATTACTACTCACTGTATTTGGACGGCGATTTAGTATACAGGGGTGAGCAAGAGTTCTATGTTTTTGATCCTCAAGAACCTGGTAACTACTATTTCTCCGTGGAGGCATCAAACTCCAACGGATCAAAGAGGAACCTCCAAGAACTCAGGGTGGTGATCCTTCCAATACATTCCGACTCCGATTTATGGTCAACAGGAATGAGTTGGAACTATACAATTTTACACACGCCATTTTTCCAACAGAACAAAACATACACCACGATAGGATCCGAATCAATCCAAGACGCATATGGTAATGTGGTAGAGGCCTATTTACTGAGAATCTCTGATGAGGACTATGAAGAGGGTGAGAAGGCCTTCCGCTGGGTGGATAAAAACAACCTAATGACAACACACACATACTGGGTTGACTCCCCGTCAGTTTCCTCATATTACCAAGAAGGATTCCTAGGATGGGAATTTACCGATTCTTCTGGAAATAGCGTCAATCCGCTAGAATACCGTGGGGAAGAGGAAATAAATCTACATTTCAATAGAACCAATATTATCGGTGTCCCTGGCCATCCTAACGGCTACGACGATACGACCAACAAAGTGCAAATAACACATAATTACGAAATCGAAACCATAGCGGGGACCTTCAAAACAACATACCTGAGAATCACCGACGATAACGATGGGGTCGTATCATGGGAGATGTGGTATAATGAGACTGTGAGGAACTGGGTCAAGGTCATTGATAGAATTCCCGGCTCCCACTCCGATGTCGTGTCTTGGGAGTTGACATCATTCGAAGTCCCGGTTACACCACAATTCATCACAGAGGATGGCTCAAAATTCACCGATGACCAGTTCGCAATCGAGTGGGCCAACTTTCAGGGCGCTGGTTCATATGAGCTGACGGAAAACGGGAAACTGATATACGCCGGCCAGGACACGAACTTCAGTATTAACGGTAGAGCAGATGGTGAGTATACATATGGTCTTAGGGCGATAATGGATACTGGAACGACGATAGATGGGGAAGTGATAGGCGTCAGAGTCTCTTTCGTGCTCCAGCCACCGATTTTCTTGACGGATTCTCACTCCATCGAAGGCACCTCGTCAGAAGTTTCCTGGACCACAGTTGAGGGAGACGTCCAATACACGGTTCTCGTCATGTACGGAGATGGAACGTCCTCAATCGCGTACGAGGGTGCTGAAAGCAGCATCACCATAGACGCCTTGGAACCGGGAATCAATCGTATACGCGTTATGGCAACACTCAGCGATGGAGTTTCCTCTGAGTACTCAGACTCAATTTTCATCACTATGCCCGAGGAAACAGAGGAAGACTTCAGCCTACCATTCCAGTCATCGATCGCGACCCTGATGGTCTTATTCTCAGCCCCCATGTTCGCCAGAAGGAGGACACATTAGTGATTGAAAGGAAAAACTTAGCCGTATTCCAAGTCGCAGTTATTCTCGTCACTGTAATGGCCGCATGGCAGGTCTCTGAAAGGATCGAAGAGTCATCGCAGAGTGGCAGCCTTGTAGTGGTAGATTCGAATGACAGGACGCATAAGTTTTCTAGTGCTCCTGAGCGAGTTGTTCTAACCAACACTTATGCTGCTAGCGTAATGAGGATGCTCGACATTGACAACTCGGTCATAGTTGGAGTTTCAGGGGACTTCAATGACGAGCAGTTGTGGCCCGAACTCTCCAAGAAGGACACGGTCCAACAGTCAGCCCATTCGGAAATAGACTTTGAAGCGCTTTTGGACACCAGGCCGGAGATCTACATCGTCTTTGCTACAAATGGGATGGTGGATACAAACGCAATACGGGAGAAGTTAGAACCAGTCGGGGTAAGAGTTCTGGCACTGGACTTTTACAAATATGACACACTAAGGAGGGAGATAGGAGTGCTAGCGGAGATATTCGGCAAGCAAAGCCAAGCTTATGATCTATTCAATGAGTTCGATGCTATTGAGGAGATCGTCTCCAATCGTGTTTCCTCATTGGAAAGCGCAGAGAGGCCCTCCGTGGTAATCGAGCACCATGCCTCACTGGTACGTGATCCCGTTGTATTAACTGGGACATCGCAATGGACCGATTTAGTCTCTATGGCGGGTGGGAACAATGTGTTCGCCGATTTGCCAGGACACACTACACACGTCGACATGGAGGAGATTCTGAATGCGAATCCTGACGTTTTAATGTTCGACGGCATAGTTTTCGACATTGGCTTTAATTCATATGATGAAGGAGGTAAATGTCCAACGCACTTCGATTACATCATCGAAAGGACTGGCTTCGACAATGTTGAAGCGGTCATTGACAATAGGATGGCCATAATGTCTGGAGAGTTCGCTGGTCCAATGATGATCCACGGGCTACCAACGCTTGCTAAGATAATGCATCCTGAGCTGTTTTCCGATGTAGATGCGGAGTCGTATCTGGATGATTACTTCTCCAAATATCACGGAGTTGAGCGAATCGGAAAATTCGTTTGCTCCCCATAGAGGGAAGCAAATGGATGAGATCACCAAA